>Ga0123352_10001673_pt1 | contig 29882 bp, 10 predicted proteins | sample TergutLab28metaG_FD_89700 | JGI IMG/M metagenome (GOLD analysis project Ga0123352, IMG submission 89700) | Labiotermes labralis P1 segment gut microbial communities from Petit-Saut dam, French Guiana - Lab288 P1 | ecosystem: Host-associated > Arthropoda: Insects > Digestive system > Gut ... | reverse complement strand
GGGCCTAGGATCGAACTTGGGTCTCAGTGCCTGCCTCAGCCGTGGCACGGCTCCTAATGATTTATGCTTATTTAAGGTTTCTGCTTTGCTCCGGTCGTATCTTGCACTCACGGCCTTTTATACGCTAAACGGAACCTGCTGGACATTAAACAGTAATTATGTCGGAAGTGCTCTGTCATTGACGGTTACATTTGAGGTTCTCATAGCGGTAACTCCGAGTACATGTTTTGTTCTCGTGCGAGAGGGTCTCATGATTTGGTACCGTGAGCGGGAATTTTTAGGCGCGTTCAAAAAGCGACAGTTAGTTTCGTCATTTCTGTCTGTCCGTTCGTCTGCCCCTCAGCATGGAACAATTCGCCTCCCACTGAACGTATATTCTTGAAATTTTACATTTGAGTACTTTTCGAAAATGTGTCGAGAAAATTAAATTTGTGTTAATGTCTGATAAGAATAACGGGTACGTCACGTAAAGACCTGTGTGCATTTGTGGCATCTCGCTCAGTTCTTCTTGTAACGACAAATGTTTCAGATAGAAATTTTGGATAAAATCAAAACACATTATTTGCGTTTAATAAATTTGCGCCGAAAGGTTTTAAGTCGAATGATTTTTTTTCTCCGAAAATCGCGCCGTTTGTGAGATAAGATTAGGAGAAATACGGCACAGGTCTTACAGGTCACAGATAACAATATCATATGGCGCATGCGCTGAGCATGCTGAATTGTGCTGTAAACATACATTTACAGCGTGTGACACTGTTTTCCCACAGCAATAATGCTTAGGTAAAGGCGCCTCATTGTTAGTTTGTAGAACATGGCTTATCTTGTATTTTGCGAAGTATTTACATTTTCCACTTACGAAAAATAAGATGTCATTTGCATGCGTCATTGTCTTCAATTTTATGTCCCTGTTATTGCATCTGTCGGTGAACAACCACCCCGATGTACATTGGATAGGAAGTGGGCGAGCCTCAGAGCCGGTATGAACGCTGTAGAGAAGAGAGGATTCTTTCACCTTTTCATAAACAGATTGTCTTCTCCGCGGCATAGTCACTATGCTGTCTGAGCTATCTTTTCTCCTTCTAACAGGAGAGTCGTTTTAAAATGCAGAGGACAAAAATGTTCACATTAGTCTTGGCATTTTGACGGTAAATATGTGCCATATTTCATTGTAAGTAAAAGTGAACTGGTTGCTGTGCATGTTCAGCTGTCCATGAAGGCGTATAGGGGTGGTAGAAGTGATGTTTCATTTACATGTCTTTTAAATCAACTAGCTTTGTTGGTTTTCGACACTATCTGTTTGACTATTTGATAGATAAAACAGGAACCGTTGGCATGACTAAAACTCTGGTATTCTGTAAAGTAGCTAAATGTTTCGACATTGTTTAAGGTCGAAACATGTAGCTACTTTAAAGAATTGTCTCACTAGAGTTGTTATTGATCAAGTAATCTTGTAGTTAGCAATCATTTTAGTTTCGGTTAAATTTTGTGCCAGCAGCCGAGGCTGTACTTTGAAGGCAGTGGAATATGTTGGGTATTGGGTAGTTACTTTTGTTTTTGTATTTTGATCTTGTTTTAGTGTTTGTTAGGTGAAGTTCTTATTATCATTTTTATTGTTTATTTACTTGGAAGCTATGAAATACTTTTTATAGACTGAGATTAGATACTCTAATTATTTTAGAATGTCAATTTCTTGTGCTTTAATAGTATTACTGTGGTCTTGCAATTTGAAGAATTTGGCCGTATCTTATCCCGTTCAGAGCAATCTGTTCCGTTATCGATATTTCGCTTTGAATCTTACTTTGTTGCTTTGGCTTGTGTACCGCCGTTTATCGTCTTTTTAGGGGTTTGAATTTTCTGGTTTCTTGATTTTGGTTTATTTCAGGTCAAGGTGCAGCTAGTTTCGAAGTGGATGATGAATTACATTCTTATTTGTTGTTGAGACTGTTGAATTCGAATTATTTGCATAAAATTGGATTTGATCGTAGCTAAATTAAACGAAACCAGAGTTTTTGTTGTATTAAAGGTTGTCGGTGTATCAGCTAACTAGACGCAAGATAACAAAACGGTATGTGTAAGATGAAAACTGTCTGGTTGTCACTCCTTCCCACCTCCATAAGATAACGGAATGGGTGTGATCCGAGGTCGTTCTAACTGTCCGTGCCAGGAATCAAACCGTGGTCGTCCTACTTGTATTCACCTTATAGCCTGAGGCCGTCTGCTAGGTCGTTCTGTTTATACTCTGTCTGCATCATATTTAACACATAGGTAATAGGCTCCTGGTTTAACATTATTAATATGGAAGGGTAAAGGTAAAGGTAAAGCAATCCCATTACATGCCCAGAGGGTTGCAGGAGGTTGAGGCTCCCAGATTTAAAGACAATCGGTAAATGAAGGTGGTAAGGTTGTTAACCTCATTCACCGGCCGCCTTTACCCCCCCCCCCCCAGGAAATATTCCTGGTACTCATTTCTGTTAGTGGCTGAGTCGACCCTAGGGCATTATTGCGGCCGGAAGGATTATGTCAAAGAAAATTTCCAGTAACACCTTCGGAAATCGAACCCGCGACCTTGCGATTTGTAGCGCAGTGCCTCAACCAAGTGCGCCACCGCGTACCCCAATAGGAGAGCGTAACATAGCTTATGTGTTCGGTGAAGAAAAATCAAGGTTGGTCCCATTAGTTAATTTCACACTGTGTTCAAGATGTCTTGTCAGGTAATAAGAGGTTCTGATTGATTGATTGATGTTCCTGAGGGTTCCCACTTGTATTTACCGTGACTGTTCCACTCGGATGCTGCAACAAGAGACTGCTCTCAGCCTCTTCGTTCCATTAAGCTATCGCTTGTTCCTAACCTTGTTTTACAATGTCGAGTCGATTCAAGAATTAACCTTTGCGTTGATTTCCTACGTGATTAGTAAAATATTGTGTCCGTGGCCAGTGCCTGCTGTGGTTTCACTTTGTTCTGAGTGAAATGAACGAAGCGCGGGTTACACGATGCGGCATGTTACATTGGAAGTGCGGATTGTTATAGCTCTGGGTAGGCGTAGGTAGCCTACTGATTTTGTACGCTGACTTTTTCCTTGTCACGCTCGTAGGCTACAAGGAGTACACAACGCGTTTCGATTGTGCGTGCGTGCGTGTGCGTGTATATGTAAGCTATGTCTTCTGCAGGTTATAATTACCTACTTACTAACTAAATCACTCCATGAAACAGAGTAGATTAGATTATATTAGATTAATGTTTGGGTTTGAGCCCTTCCGTTTCCGATGCACCTAGGCCTTATAAACGGGCCCTTTGTGGCCCATAATCTGCTATCAGCTCAGGGGAGCCCTGTTCCTTGTTAAGGTTCCATGTGGCCCCCCAGGCTTAACTTTTAATATCCAGTGGGTCCAAGAAAAGGAACCCAGATATGCATTTTATTTTTCTCTAAAAATTCCCTATAAAAGAACCCCCTCCAAGTTCCCCAGCAGGGCCCCTATGGAGGGAGCTGCCCGTTTATAGGGCCTCTTTACATATTTCGCAGATTCCTCATAAAAATTTCCGTAAATAAAGAAATGTTTCCCTTCTCTCAAAGGCTCTAAGAAAGGAGATTCCCTCCATGTTCCCCCAAAGCGGGCCCCCTATCGAAACAGACGCCCATTTCTAAAGCCTTACTTAGCATATCCTTCGAGGTCCCCAGTAAAGGAGCCCTCCCTCAAGGTTCACCTCATAGAGCTCTCTCGGGGAGAGATGCCCTACTTCTAGAGCCTTCCTTCATTCATCTTTTAAAGCCCCCGGTATACGAGCCCCCTTTCAGGTTTCCCAGCGGAGCCCCTATGGAGAGAGGTGCTCGTCTCCAGAGCCTTCTTTTACACATCCTCCAGGGTCCCCAGTAAAGGAACCTCCCCCCCACACCCCATGAAACAGAGTACTTGACAAGCCAGTAGTTTCTCAGCTTGTCATGAAATGCCCCACTTTTTATTTAATCCGAATGTTCATTACCGCATTCACAACAGCCCGCCACTTCTCCCTACTCTGAGCCAGATCAATCCAAGTAACCATTCCCAATCCTATCTGTTGAAGATAAATTTTAAAATTATTCTTCCACCCATGCCTGATTCCTCCGATTGGCCTCTTTCCCTCAGGTTTCTGCACCAAAACTCTTCATGTTTCCTACTCCCCGAAGCGTGCAAAATAACTTGTCTATCTCGTTCTTCGTGATTTGATAACCGAAATAATATTTACAGACACACCTAACACAGTAAGCAGAGTTCCTCTTGTGAAGCTAATAGTTGTTCAGGGTTTCAAGAAATTTATTTCGTTTTGTTACCCCCGGTATCTTGTTACCATCTTTACCATTTTCCTGTACCTCTACTCCCCCTCTGGCCCTTCGTAGCCTGTTACCTTTACCTTTACCTTCTGTGCAACACACTCTCCACCTGTGTTACGTGGTATTTGTATTTGCACAGCTTTTTTGATGCACTGTACCAGCTGGTGACGTTCGGCGCCATACGTAGACTATCGAGTATTGGGTGAATTTTGGGATAAATCTTTGTTCTTATCTGTTATAATCTGCTGCCGAGACACAAAAGTCTTAGTGTCGATTTGGTCCGATTACGTAACCTTAAACCTTCGGTAAAGAATCGAAGCGCCACACCATCCCTTCCTGACCTGTAGTTGCATCCTGTAAGCTGGTTAAAGCGCGCTGTAGGGATGTGGTTGTAAGAAATCGCTGAGTAACTGAGCTTGTAAGTATTTATAATGTAGACGGTTGTTTAATGCTTCGTGTAGCCGATAGTGAATAACGGGGCTGGCTGTTGCGGCCATTTGTACACACGAAATGAGGCTGAGAAATTGGAGTTCATTGGAGTGACTTCAAGAAACGGTTTGCTTGTTTTCCCGCGGTTGAATATATTAGCTACCCCGTAAAACATTCCGAATTTTGACCGGGACAAAGGTTATAGTGACTGAGGTCGGTGTTTAGCCCGTTATCATTAAAAGGCAGTCCGGACATTCTTGCTGAGAGATTTCGGAGTTGTGAGTGTTTCTTCATGAATGCTTTTCGGATCGTCATTTGGTAGTTGTTAGTTACCAAAGTCTCCAGAAAGTTCTTACGTAATCCATGAAGGAGTAGGAGGAGGCGAAGTGTGGCATGTCCAGGCGAACTATGTGGCAATACCTTGCAGCAGGAAAATGGTGTGATTACATTTTCCATCAGACACAACTGAATTGTATTTACAGGATTGGCACCTGTCGTATCCTGGAAAGTCCGCTGTACAGGTGTGCTGATAAATCCTTATCCCTACCAGGAAGGAAACAAGCTAATGTTTCTGGCAGAATGGCTTGAATTTCCTTCGGCGCCTTGCCTTGCAGGAAACAAAAACTTGATGACACCTCGCGTCTCGATGTTGTTGAAATCGCGCGCGTCTGTGACATGCTTCCGAGCTTGTTTCCTTCCTGGTCGGGCTAAGGACTTATCAGCACCCTGGTAGTATTATAGGCCTTGTAATGAATTTACTGATTATATATTAATACCTGTAAGTCTTAAAGGATGTAACGTCCACATAGGGAACCTATCAATAACATATTTGCAACATTTAGTATCCTTATGCACTGTTTTTTATTATTAGCAGCACCTCTGTTGACGTTGCTGATCCCGACGACCGAGCTGTCTGAGGGTCTACGGCCGCTCGCTTGCTGGGATTGTGGGTTCGAATCTCACCGAGGGCGTGGATGTCTCTCATGTTTTTTATGTTCGTGGTTCTGTGCATCGCCTATATTAATAATTGTCCAACGAGATGCAACACAAAGCAGTCAGCAAGTTCACTCTACAAGTTGGCCACGTTGGAGGGAGGTAGCAGCACAAAAATATGACCAGTACCGGAGGCTGTAGTTGCAGTTTTATGTGCTCCTGATGATGGCTGTGGTTGACACCCGAAACAAGTAGAGTGAACTTGCAGAATAATAAATAGACTGCTTTGTGTAGCATCTCGTTGGACAGTTATTTAACATAGTCTCTTATGTGTGTCGAGTGTTGTCAGGTAGAGGTCTTTGCGTAGGGCTGATCACTCGTACAGAGGAGTCCTACCGAGTGTGGTGTGTGAATGTGATCGTGAAGCCTCGATAATGAGGAGGCCTTGGCCCACTGGGGGCTTTTGTGCCATAGAATGTTGATGGTGAACGTGCTCATGTGCATCCAGTATCATTTACATTTCCAGTGCTGCAGTACTACTAAGAATGGCTGAAAAGCTTAACCGTGTCGGGCAAGTGAATGTATCTGATTTGCAACTGGTAAAGTGGGCAGTTAAAGCAATTCGAAGTAATGCAGCAGAACGCACTTGTATTTTCGGCGCCGAAATGACATCACTTATCTGAGATGCAAAAAAAAAAAGGCATTAAATATGATTGTTTTGCGCCGTATCGTCTGTTAGAACTTACTTAGTGATGCTGATGCGATTCAGTGTTTGCTTCTGTCACAAAGTGAATGACAGCTATGAATTAGTGCCCTTTTATTCCTTTTAGAAAGGCTTCTTCCTACAAAAACTCTTGTAAAATCGCGTCTTTATATGAGCAAAGTATAATATTAAAAAAGCCAACAAATAGTTTTCTGCTGTCACACTTATTTTCCAGTTGCATTGCATATAGTCACTATCTAAATTTGTTCGTCGTTATGAGCATATTTATTTGGTATATCTTCTTGAACCTGACTAACCACTGAGATTTTAAGGATTGGTTGTTAAAGTAGGTAAACATGCTTCGCTAGATCTGTTTACATTTTATTATAATTGAAAAATATTATCAAGATTATGTAGCAAGTTACCAAGTGCCCAATTAGGAATGATGCTACGAAGACGTATGTGGGGAAGTAGAGGTATAAATGCGCATTCATATTATCTACAATAAATGGAGTTTTTTTTTGATTAGCTTCACACCCTGACCGCTTTACTCCCGTGGAAACGAGACCCCTATACCCGTTGGATAGGAGGTTGGCTGGGCCCTGGGCGGCCAGGAGTTTGCGAAGAAATTAAATATATCTCTTACCCTGCCGATAACCGAGTCCCAAGTGTTCGTGCTCCCCTTTCGTAGCCTAGCCACTATTTGCTTAAGTTTTACTGCATAAGTGATAAGTCGACCCAGGCTACATGCTGGAATGTCTCAGTATATGAGCATTGAACTGTCAGAAGGTATGTCTTTCGCCGTCCTATCATGAACATTTTTTACTTTAAATATGATTGAGGATAAACTCGGAAGTCGTCGATGCTGCATCGGCAGTTCGACCTAAGTCGCATCAGTAATGCGTGTTTGGAGGTTTGATGTTATGTAACGTAATTTGAGTTGGCGTGAGGCAGTGCATCTGCTATATAACCAGAGCTTCAGGTGGCCTGAAATATGTGAGCCAGTTGTAATCCGGCATGCAAAGTGTCGTCCTTGCAGCTGACAAGTATCGCCCTGCTGTTAGGATGCTGTGACATTATGCAATTAAAAATTACTGGTTATTAGAGCACTTCGCTGTAATGGTACATTTTATTTTAGTCGTCAGTTGCGGTGTCAGTATCTTACAAAATGCACAATACGAGTTGCAGTTACGTCTGATAAGGTCTGTAATTTCGAATTATTCATTCCAGGCACATGAATGAGGCATGTGCTATAAGCCGGAAGGTCGCTGGTTCGATACCCGGTGGTACCATTAGAATTTCTAATTGAATTAATCCTTCCGGTCGCACTTTGGCCCTGGAGTCGATTCAGCCCCTAACAGAAAAGAGTACCTGGAGTATCTCCTGGGAGGTAAAGGTGGCCTGTGCCTATGGCTGGCAACCTTACCACCTTCATGTGCCGATTGTCTTGAAGTCTGGGAGCTTCAACTTCCTAGATCCCTCAGGGCCTGTCCAGGTCTGTAATGGCATAGCTTTACCAATACCTTTTTTTGATAGTTGTTTATCCGGTGTTAATACCTACATTTAACAGAATTGCAGTCAGTGCCGTACATGCTGTTTATTTTAAATGTTTTGTTCGCTTCTAAGAGGTTGGAACGCTGGGCAGTAAGGTAAGCGTGGAGATATCAATGCGCGTATGGAATAGGAAATCCAAATTGTCAATATGCGAGAATCGAAGTTAGTGGTAAATGTGTATACAGTGATACCTCGGCTAACGAAGATAATTCGTTCCGGAATCACATTCGTTAGCCGAAATCTTTGTTAGCCGAAACACACATACAGACGGAAAAGATAAGCTCCTGGAATGGCCCGACCGTTCATGTTTGCTGCTTTATGTTAGCGCGCGCATCCACAAACACATTCCTTAGCCGAATCCATATTCGTTAGCCGAGTCCGAAAAAACAGCGAAAAAAATCTTCGTTAGCCGAAAAATTCGTTAGCAGGGTCACTCGCTAGCCGAGGCATCACTGTGCTTGAGACTGTTGTTTGCTTGTTTTTGTTACCAGCGTTTGGATAGTCATTTTATAAACTTGGCACTGGATTGAATCATTTTGATAACACGACATCTGGACGAAATGCGAATATATTAACTCTATTACTAATTTTTATATGAAACCTCTTGCTTTATTGAGAGCAAAATGTTACACATGTGCAAATTGGCTCGTGATTTGACTTTTCTTTATATATCGTTTGGCGGAATAGGTTTTTGTTTTTAGAAATAACGAGACCTTACGTGGGCACATTATTTTGTCTAACCGAGCTGCACAGTTTTATGATGTTTCCTTTCAGACAATAAACAGTATCAGAAAGGAATCACAAACTCTTTCCCTTCCTCCTCACATCAGTATTCCCCAGTGCTGTATTCTAGTCATTTCCTCACAGGCTACGATGGAATGTAAACGCGTGCAGGTGCGTGTTTATCCATGTAGCAGGGAAAATGATTTTGTCTCCATAATGCTTCACAGATGAAAAAGTGTGAGGAAAGATCAAATACAAATATGCGTCGCTTAACGACGGGGATAGGTTCTGAGAAATGCGTCGTTAGGCAATTTCGTCTTTGTTCCAACGTTTACTTACATAAACCTAGATACTATAGCCTACCACACACCTAGGCTGTATGGTATAGCCTTTTGCTCACAGGCTACAAACCTGTACAGCATGTTATTGTACTGAATACTATACGCAGCTGTAACACAGTGGTATTATAATTTCATAATCTTATGGGACCACCGTCGTATATGCGGTCCGTCGTTGACCGAAACGTCGTTATGCGGCGCATACTTGTATAGACAGACAGCGGGAGAGTGTTTGTCAATTTGTTCCTCTCTTTTGTGGGATTTCCGATTTTTTCCTGTAGAAAGTAATGTTGTCTGTATACCTCGTTTGCCACAAAATGTATACTTTTTTGGAAATCAAAGGTCTGCATAATGTATTGTAATGTAGGAAACTATTAATATTCTTCAGCAATAAGAAACAATAAACCTGCGAGATCTGAGGATTCTACCGCGTTGTATTTCAGGCCTTCGCTATTCTGGTATGTTACGCTGCGTACGTTGGCAGTTGTTTGCCGACGCTTCGGGACAGCCTATCTGTCCCGTATTCAAGGGTCAAGCAGTCAGAGACGGTACTTAACATTCCAAAAGAGTGAAGGTCTCAACAGTAAACCTGATAAACAATATCCGTTATTAATTCCGGGAATTTCTTCGACACGCGGTAAAGTGATGCTTTTTTATCGCGATCCTAGAGAAGTGTTCATAGGTTTATCAGAGTCCTTGGTAGCTATCCACTAAACTGCACTGCATCATGAACCAGAATGCAGTAATTTAAATATACAAAGTCACTGGGATCTCAGATCTCGTATTTCGTATGTAACTTAAGATATGCTTCTAAAATGAGGCATCCCCGTTGTGTGTATATAAAAAATAGACGTGGGTATCAGTCAATGTCTAAAAAAGATTTTTAATAAAGGATGAAGTAAACTACATGTTTCGGCCTAATGTGGCCATCATCAGGTTTACATCCGAAAGTATGGTGGTATTGCTTCGTGACATATCCATACCAATCCTGTAAAGCAATACCACCATACCTTCGGATGTAAACATGATGATGGCCATATTAGGCCGAAACATGTAGTTTACTTCATCCTTTATTAAACATTTTTTTAGATATTGTTGTGTTATTGACTGATACCCACACCTATTTTTTATATTTTTTTAAGATATGCGTTTTGTGAACATATATATGGCGCCTGATACTGATCGTATAATTTGTATGTTGTGTGGTGATGCTGGTAGAAGGGCAGTGTTACAGTCATGACAGTACGTTTCTTTACGAAGTATTCAACTTCATTTTCTTCTTGAATTTGTTTTAAGTGATGTTTGCACGACCTGTGCTGGCTTTATGCCTCTTACGTGCTGCTATTCCAGTCGGCATAATGAGTCTACTGTTTTAACGACCGAAGAACCTTGGTTTCCTTTCCAGCAGGGTAAAAAATCTCCCTCTTTTCCAGTGCATGCTGACAGGTTCTGGCACACTGCTTCCTTTCTAGAGCCCTTGCCCAGATGGTTGTAATTCGTGTGGTATCGAGCAGTTACAATGCCTGCAATGTGTTTGTAGCGCCGGGTCTTTTAGACAGACTGTACTTACTGAGCTGTTTATTTTAATCGAAGACACCCAGTTATGTTTCAGTTCTCACAATAAATCAGATAGTTTATTAAATCAAAAACACAACAATGTCGTAGCAGGGGAAGTGTATGAGATCTGTATTTTAGCGTAATTTGGTATTAGTTTCTTAATGAGACATTGTCGGTTGAAATGAGTGTTTCCAAAGCGCTTCATGAACTTGGTTCGTAAGTTCTTTTGTAAGTTGATGGATCTAGGTTGACTAGCTAAATTTATTTTAATCGAAGACATCCCGTTGTGTTTCAGTTTCCACAATAAAGTAAACAGTTAATAAGCTAGTTGTTACATTACTGAGCTTTCTATGCCTTTCCTCATTGTCTCGAAAGATGTGTAGAGATAACAGCTTAAATCAGACCACGATCGCGTCCTCCCACATTCTTGAAAATTCGTCATTCAGTAATCATCTTCATGTTTGACGATGTAATTAAGACCTTGTTAATTAAAACAGCAATTAATGCAAAATAACGACGCATGAGGTGACATGTCACTTTAGTGGAGTTAGTATGTGGAATCAGTTGAAATGCTGAGTGCACTTCGCGCTCGATCAAACATTTTATGTATTATTACCTGCCCGCTCCTACGCTTGGCATCAAATTCCTGAACGTACTGCGACTCACCTCATCACAACGTTTCCTGTGGCACAGATTGTATCGGCACTGCTAGCTGCCTTCTGTGGAGCAGCAGATAATATCTGAGACGGGACTGTGAAATTTTTCTCTCTGAACATTTTCCAGCTTAGTTTCATTCCTGTCGCGGTTCATTGCCTGTTTTTATTGTGTTGTCTGTGGTTGTCCCGTGATGATAGGATGTTTAGAATTTAATTTTCCTCGCAGTTTTCCTTCAGATCACACACTCATTACTTCTGCTGGGATCACCATTTTTCCATCATCAGTTTCCATTCTCTAATCTTAAGTTGAGGCATCCCTGTTTGTATGTAACAATAAAGTTAAGGATAATGTAGGTCGAACACAACTAGTTTATTAGCAGGGTGTTTATTAAACAACATGTTTCGGCCTACTCGGAGACCATCATCAGGTTTACAATGTTGGCTCTAAGAGACAAATAATAAGTTGAGTAGCGGATGTTGAGATCTCATCATCATGCTTTACAAAGTATATATGAGGAAAAACTGTGTGTAGGAGGGTGCTGAAATGTGGTGACTGGAGTCACATAAGCAGATAAGGCGGGGGACGTGCGTGCGTAAACTAGTTGTTTTCGACCTACATTATCCTTAACTTATTCCATTCTCTAACCTTGTTGTAGATTATCTGGTTCCTGTTACGATTTAATTCTAACACTGTATCTTCAGTACAAATAGTCTTTTATGTCGGAAACTTATTTCCTCTCTTCTAACCAGTATTCACTGCATTAATTTTACACCTATTTGTTTCTTACATTTCTTCTTTTCTTAGTCACAGACACGTTTAGCCACAGTTTTCCTGTCACAGAAATTTATTAATTCGCTTTTTTTTATTACAAATTTCCCCGCAACTCAGGTCAAATTACTTTCATGATCTCGTGTTTTTCCTTCAGTACTTTTGGCTTTGTTTTTCCTGTTTAATCTTTTGTATTTATAATCTCTTTTCACAGCCAATTTTTTTCTGTTCAGTAAAGAATCCCTCTTCGTGTCAGATTTCTTTGTACCTTAGACTTACCCCTTATCTTTACAGGACTGTTATTATTATTATTATAATTTTTATAGTCTCTCGCTTCAAGTCTTTCGCGTTCTCTTTGTTCGTTGCCAGGTCTTCAGCGTGTTTCTTTCTCAAAGAACTTGCTTGTCACTTAATTAGCTGTGATCATGTGTGCATCTTGTTGGCGTGTTGTTCAGCAAGATGAGTAGTTCGTGTTACCGCCACGGGGGGTCGCAGCAGGTTCGCCTTCCCGCACTTTCTTATCTGAAGGCTAGTTCACAGCAATGCTTGAGGGGACGCAAAAGATGACTTCGTGACATCCTTCTGGCATAAAGGGGGTAAAAAACACAACATGAGAAGTTTAGATACGTAACTTGTACAGTTTAATAAAACATTTTGCGAAATTACAACAATGGAACTGCCTGCTAAACTGCGAGTTGAATAATTACAGTGACATCGGGCAACGTTAGATGTTAAGATCGTCTTCTCTGTCATTTGCACTGAAGATGGGATATAGCAAGCTATTCTGAAGTTTTTGGCCCTTGTCTGTTATACGTGGATGGAAGGAGTACAAGCAGCCATGACAACAAGCAATTTAGAACCAGATCACTGGAGGAACAGAGAGGAATGGCGTTTGGTTTCCGGAAGACGGCGACAGCTGTTAAAAAACCGGACAGATAAATAAATAAATATATATAAATAAATAAATATATATATAGATGGATGGATGGATGGATAGATAGATAGTCTGTTACACTATGAGGGGCGGTGGCAGCGATTTTCTACTTGACGCAAGTTCACTGCCTTGGGATTTTTGACGTAATCAACTCTTATTGCATTTAGTAGTTGAATTACAAATTTTCATTTAAATCGTTTATGTAAATATAAATATTTGTGTCAATCATGAAATATGACGACCTTGTCCAGAACCTGCGAACAAGAGGCAACTAACTCTTACAGTTGGTGTTCTGTCCCAGGTTGTATTATTTGCATTGCTTGTTCGATTTATCTCGAAATAGTGATAGACCGTAAATATAATTTGATTTCATCATTTTAATTAAACGACAGCCGTATTAGGATCTTGTTCAACATTTATCATTAAAAAAATCTGGTCAGTGTAAATGTAGGTAATGTGCACAACCTTGTCAAAATAGTTCTGCCGGTACTGATGCATGCCACACAGTGTCAAAGCTAAGAAAGCCGCGAGGAGCCTTACTACTAGATAAGACATGGTGCACGGTACGTCCGCTTCTTGTTTATAAACTTTCTGTAGGATTTGAGGGAAACAAATTGTCCCGAAGATTGGTCGTTACGCGACGTCGATATGTGGGAGTCAGGAGGAAATCTTCCCTCTCTCACGTTCATAATAATCCAATCCTCTGCTGCACTTCCTGTGTCCCTCGACCCATTCCAAACTGGTCTTTAGTAACATGAGGTATTAATATTATGTATTAACAAGACAGTCAATGTACTTACGTGAAACATAACATTTAGGGGCTTTCGTCCAACCATTGTTGCAGTGAAAAGGCAATGAGTATTACACAACCTCAGTGTGTGTATGTAACTTTAGGTATCCAGTATGCGATGCGCCTGCGCCATATTGTCATCTGTGGCCTGTCCCGCAATACAAATGTTTTTCACACTATCTCGTAAACGTCACGATTTTCGGAAAAAAAAAGTTACTGAACATAAAATGTATTGTTTGATTTTCTCTGTTACTTTTGTCTGAAAAATGTTTCATTCTAAGAAGAACTGAGCGAGATATGATAAAAATATGTATTGGTCTTCACATAAAGTACCCGTTGTTCTGGTCCGATTTGAATGAAACTTGAATTTTCTCGGCAGATTTTCGAAAAGTACTTAAATATCGAGCTTCATGAAAACCCGTCCAGTGGGACCCGAGTTGTTCTATGCGGACGGATGCACAGACGGACAGACATGACGAATCTAATAGTCGCTTCTCGCAAGTATGCGAAGGCGCCTAGGAACCCTTCGTTCTACTTTGCCAAATCACTCGTGTCTGAGTGTCCCGCCATTAGAAAAGGCTTCGCAGCGCTGCTCTGAAAGTTCTTAGCCCTTGCCTACTTTGAATAAGAGGAGCTGTTGGTATTGTCAGGTCTGCCGTGTGGCGCTCCTGAACATCATTGGTTCGGAGTTTCATGTTTGTAATGCTAATCGTGACTAAATCATTGACATTGACCTAATTACATCTGTCAGTTGTGTCTTTTGATAAGGAAGTTTTATAAACACGTGCTCTAAGTAAAAGCACATGAAGTAACAAATGTGTTATTTGTGTTGATACCTCGTGATTATACGTCATTCTCGCAAATTGTTTTCCACTGTGAATGTGGAAGTAACACGGCGGCCCCTGCCAAATGTTTAGCTGGTGCCATATGGGAAATTAGAAAGCAGATTCATTCTGTGACAGACTACCGTTCATACTAAAGTATTAATACGCCTGATTAGAAAAGATAATTTGATAACTTTTCATAATGAGGTAACGACCTACGTAGTCTTATTATAAATGACACATCCTCAAAGGAAGTGTAGAGACCTGTCCACAGAAAGTCGATGAATGCAGCCAGCTTCAGCTGCAGTCCGCTTTAACACCTTTTTATGAAAGATTCCCTTGAAGCCATTTGATACAACATTCAAGCACACATGCGTGTAAAGGGGGTTGTTAAAATCTTCAGATGTAAGTGGAAATTGATAATACTCGAGAGTTTGTAGCAAAATCCTGTCTCTCACTCGCTGTCCCTCTCCACCTGGTCACGTGGTCTGCCTGTTTGTTTATATGCATATATAGACACGTGTTTTTTTTTGTCTTGTGTAAACACACGGATGTAAAAATGCGGTGTACAGTTGAAATGAGAGAACAATCAATAGGCGTGTTGTAATTACTCATTTAAATGCATATGAAGTTTTTTAGGAGCGACAAAAGCTGTTTGTTATTAATTAAATACTTTTTTTATACCCAAGGGAGGTCAACACATTGTCACCTTACGTTTGTTACTTACATACTAATAACCCTGCAGTGTGCAATGAGCAACCGTCGTCATTTCTAAGGGCAAGAGAATTTGCTCACTGATGGTCTTCAGGCCGTTTTGCCTTTGCTTGTAGCGTACTGAGCGATGTGTAGTGTTACTGTGAGGGATATCAACTGGACCTTATTTGCCAGCAGGTTCTCAGGCATCTTTTTACCCTGGGGTAAAGCGGCTGGGGTCAAGAGATGCCTGGAAATTCATCCTGAAGGAGGCCAAGGTGCTGTATGGACCTTTGAGCTAGTTGGGAGGGAGGGAGAGAGAGAGAGATGTAGGATTCATGAAGGGTCCCATGCATTGATGCATCCTAAGGATGTTGGTGTCTGTATTCCGGTAGTCTTCAAAGAGTCGTGTAATTTTTTAAGGCACCGTTTATCAGGCGTACTCATCAACCAAGTAGCATGTGTGAGTGCAGCGTAGATAGTTACCGACGTTTCGGGACAACCTATCGGTCCTTGCAGTGGGAACGGTATGTTGTCCCGAAACGTCGGCAACAACCGATATACGTTAAGTGTCAGCCCTTTCGTTTCCTCATCTTTCTTCTCCCTCTTCTGCCAAAAGTTAAATATGTATATTTTAAAGAAGATATATGTTTTGTTAATAAATTATTTAAATTAATTGTATTTGCGTGGGTGAAGCAGTGTGTTTCTAGTGACGTGGGAACTGCATGTGTAAATGTTATTTACTTCAACATGGTGTTTTAAATTTCGTCCACTGCATTCGCCACCAAATGTTGTGTACTGACCTTTTTCTTAACACAGAGCATGTTGGAGTGAGGCTGCTAGCCTTCTAATGAGTGGCCCAGTGAATGTTCAGGTACAATGCTAATGACGTCACACAGAATTTCTCATAAGTCAGGCTCTTCTTATAGGTCGTCATTATTTATTGTTACTTATTTACCTGTGGAATCTTGAAAGGTGTGATTTGTATACATTTTATTACATCACCTTAATGGCGAGCAAAGTTCGGGTCATACATTAATGACATTTCATCTTTGTCTCGGTATCTTATTCTTCTTTCCGCTGTATCAGCACCGTGGCAAAGAACGGAAGAATTAAGGATAGGAAAACTAGTAAGAAATGCCCGTTGAAACGCAACCGAAAGCTCTTTCACATGAAATCAAGGCATTTAAACAGTAATATGACGCTGCGGGCTTACATCAGTTTATTCTGAGTTGTGACACCGTGTAATTTGGTAGGTTGGTGCCAGTACTACTGATGGAAACTCTACGGTAATCTTTTTTTTAAGTCTGAGCGCGTTGAAATAATTCTTCCCTGAAATGGAGGCAACTTGTTTCTCCGTTAACGTTTGCCGTATGATATTGCACGGCGTCTTAAGCCGGAAGACCACCAGTCCAAACTTTTATAGCATTTATAACTCAAAACACAATGCGACTCATATTTGTGCTCTGTTTCTGTGTGTAGTTTAGTTTGCATTTGCGACGTTTCGGCAACCCTTACTGTCTTTTTATTCTGTATGTTTCGGACGTGCCGCAGCAGTATATGAGAGAAGTTCGCATGCCGAATTGACGTTGACCTTTATGAATGTATGCCAGGTATGACGGGGAACTTTCTGCTATATGGTGCCTGAGTAAACATAAGTAATTATCCTAGCTGTAGTACAGCCGTACGCTCTGCGTTTCTACACAGTTTTGTATTCTTAGCGCGCGCCCACGTGTTTATTGAAAAGCGATACAAATTTTTCTCATTTCGAGACTGGAGGTTCTCACAGCGGTTTAGATAAAGACTGAAGTGTTCTGCCATGCCACTACGCGTCGAAAAGTGAATATTCAACCTATGCCTCGGAGAAGCGTAGTATTTCAGCGTTTAGGATTATGAAGTCCATTGCAATCTTCCTGGATTACTCGATCTTGAAGATGGAGGATCATAGGTGACTGTTAGTCGATATGACATAAGGCCTTAGAAGACTTGCGTCTTCGCTATTTCGGTTTGCGAGAAGTGTTCCATAAGCTTGAATATATGCGGCTCACCGTTCAAACAATGTACTGTACCAGGGGATATCACAGCGTTGTGTTCAAAGTTTGGCTTTCCATGAGTATTCCCTGTGGATTCTTAAAGCAGAGGGAGCAAGGTAATAAACCTACCTGTCACGTGATATTCAGCGCTTTCGCCTCACCATTGTTGCAATGGAAACAACAATACCATTTCTTTATGTTATTGTTGAGATAAATGTAGCTGTCAACAGTAAAAAAGTTTCCAGTTACGCCAAGGAAATGCAACATTTGGTTTCCATTTACTGTTATCGAGCCGTAATATATTTCGTACTGCTGTAAAATATTTCATACTGCTGTAAAATATTTCGTATTGCTGTAAAATATTTCGTACTCTTGTAAAATATTTCGTAAGGCTATAAAATATTTCTTACTGCTGTAAAATATTTCGTATTGCTGTAAAATATTTGGTGCTATTGTAAAATATTTCGTACTCCTGTAAAATATTTCGTATTGGTGTAAAATATTTCGTACTGCTGTAAAATATTTCGTACAGCTGTAAAATATTTCATACTGCTGTAAAATATTTCGCACTCGTGTAATATATTTCACAATCCTGTAAAATATTTCGCATTTATGTAAAATATTTCATACTGCTGTACAATTTTGCGTACCGCTGTAAAATATTGCGTACAGCTGTAAAATATTTCGTACTGCTGTAAAATATTTCGTACTGCTGCAAAATATTTCGTACTGCTGTAAAATATTTCGTTTTGTTGTAAAATATTTCGTACCGCTGTGAAATATTTTGTACTGCTGTCAACAAGATAAACGCACTTGTTTACTACCGGATATCTTTTTGCGTTTCGAACCAAGTTTGAAGTTTCTCGACAGATTTTTCCTAAAAGTTGCCACTGCCAAATTCCACGATGATCCTACCAGTGGGAACCGCAGTGATACAGTCGAACAGACGGGCGGGCAGACACGACAAAGCTAACAGGCGCTTTTCGCGATTAAGGCGAATGCAGCACAACATTGGGCCTTTTCAGAGACTGAATTGTCAAGATTCTGTGAAACACGTGATCACTCCCACCAGCCAACACACACTCTCTCTCTTATTGCAACCCTGAACACTGGCGCCACTGTTTCTTTTCCGTGGTTCCTGCTAGTGAGCATTGTTCGGAGGCCAATTGCTTTGTAATTCTGAACGTATCTTTACTAGTGACAGGTTAAAATGACGTCATAGACTTTGGCGACACTTTGGTCGACAGGCTTCTATGGAAAGGTGTTCTGGCCCGCTAGGATGTACCCAGACGCAGGCAAGTTACGCAGTGAGGTGTACCCGCTTCCGTTAGGGTTCATCGTAATCCACTTGATTCTGAGTGGCTGCATCGCGAGCTTTGCCAAGCGTGCCTTGGGGATTTGAATAGAAGATTGATTGTATAGGATTGAGCATAAAGTTGAGAAACAACTGTATATGCTGGAGCTGCGTAGAGTGCTATTTCATCAGGGTTGTGTGTGTGTGTGTGTGTGTGTATTTGTGTGTGTGTGTGTATGTATATATGTATGTACTTGTGTGTGTGTGTGTGTATGTATGTAAGTCAATTCTTGCTTAAAACCAACAATTTGCACAATACACTTGAAACACTAAAATCACATTTTTAGTTTCACATTAAAATAGATTTATATTCCTCCTACATGTTTCGATCCCCATACGGGATCATCCTCAGGGAGTATGCACTATGTATGTATGTATTTGTGTGTGTGTTATTTGTGTGTGTGTATGTATGTATGTGTGTGTGTGTGTATTTGTGTTTACGTGTATGTATGTATGTGTGTTTGTGTATGTATATATTTGTGTGTGTGTGTGTATGTATGTATGTGTGTGTGTGTGTTTGTGTATTTGTGTTTACGTGTATGTATGTATGTTTGTGTATGTATATATATATATAAACTATATACAGGCAGGGTAGCTCAGTCGGTATAGCGACCGACTTCTGGCTGGACGGTCCGGGATCGAATCCCGGTGGGAACGATATTTTCCGCCCGTCCAGACCATCTCTGGAGCCCACCCAGCCTCTTGTACAATGGGTACCGGGCCTTTCCCGGGGGTAAAGTGCGGCCGGAGCATGCTGCTGACCACTCACTCCCTTCTAGTGCCGCGGTCATGGAAGAGTATAGCTCTACCCTCTACCCACCCTCTGGGCCACACCGGGCCTGTAACGGGATCACTTTGCCTTTTATATAAACTATATGTCCGACCTTGTGTTTTCCAGTATCCGTTCAATGGCCGATATGTAGCTGTTTTAGGGATGATACATAATATTAACCGTTAGCTTTTACTTTTTCAAGCCTACTGTTTGGCGTGGTGCACCAGCGGGTTTTGCATTCAAAAACTGCACATTCTGCCCACACATTGTATTATGTGTTTTGTGTCTATCCCAGAACAGACATCGACTTTTGCCCTACATAGCACTAACAGATTAATTTTTATAACCGAGATGAACAGTGGTTTCTCCCCGGTACGAACTGAGTCTTCAAATAAAACAGTATACGCCGCGTCTTTTGAGGGTTCAGTGGTTTGGCAAGTGATTTTTACCATAAAGGGCCATAACAAATTAAGCTGAAATTAGTGAAGCCAGTTATAATTAAAAGGGGTTGTGTCACTTCGTGAATATTGGTCAGTTAAAATGGTGAACTGGAGAGTTTGAGAATAAAATTAATTTTAGAAGAATAAGTTGTTACCGCCATCTGACAGACAGCAGTGAAGCGGCATCGGGCCTCTTTAACACGGACAGCCTAATTCATTACTTTGTTATGATGCGTTATAAAATACAAAATTATAGTCTTAATTAAAACCAACTGGACTTGTCTTAGCTGATGTATGGCCTTGTGAGTACTCGCAGTTAGTTGTACGGTACGTTGAAAGCATCTGGCAAGGCAGGAAACTGCACACATATTTTGCATGGCAAACCAATCAAGGATAAGACATGTGCTAATGAACACAGCTGAAATAAAGCATAATGTGAGAAGTGGACCGCTCGGTACCTCAGTGTAAGTATATGCAGTGAGTTAAGAAGGGCGTGTCTGCCTGCTTGACTGCATCGGCAATAACTTGGGGCATTTAAATCTAACTGAACGGTTGTAGTAGCGGCATGCATTATTGAATTATTAACTAGTGGCTGTAAGAATGCTAATTAACTGTTAAAGTTATTCCCTTTAAAACAGTTTTTTTTAAATTTTATACCATAAATGTGGCTAGTTAGGTCTTTTAAATTTATGTAGCTTTCATATTTATGTACGTAATATAGCAACACATTTCTTTAATCTTGTTTTTATGTGATAAATTTTTCTAACAGTAATTTGAATTCAAATCCATCTTTTAACTCTAATTCCAGTAGCTTGTTTAACCCTTTAAAGCACAGTGGTAGTTGCATTTACCGTGTACTGCAACGCCAAGAAACTCTACACGTTACTTATACAGTGTATTTATATGTTCGTATGTGTCGCAGACTCAGGACCAACCATTTCGTTGTACAAGATTAACAGGTTGGTCTTTGTAATTAGCATGGACGTCGTTTTCTTTGAGGTCGGGAACGAATTTTTATGTATTGCTAGATGAACTTCATTCTTTAAAATGCCATACCATGGCTCAGGATTAGTCGCGGCCGATCATCCATACTGCCTTGGTTCCATCCCAGGGATTTGTGGTAGACAAGAGTGTCGCTGGGGCAGGTATTATTTTGGCACAATTTTCCCTTTGCTCCGGTCTCTTCCTGGTTTTGAAGGCTACTCTTAACAGAAGGACAAACTTGCGAAGCTGTTTCAGTGGTTGAGGAGCATCTGACGTAAAAATGCGTTGTTGTTTTTAGTGTTAACAATAAACGAAATAAACGAGCGTACAGCGTAAAATTTTCTTGCTTTTGTCTAAATATTGTTGTCGTGGGAAAGCAGTAAATATTACACATTCTGAGTGTGTATGTTTGTACCTATCTTCCAAGCTACACGGCGTCATCGTACCGCAGTGAGAACCTTATATCTAACGGTGTATATATTCTATTTTTGACAGATTCGCTAAATGTCTTGTATCTGTGTATAGTGTGGGATGTCCATTAGAAGTCTTAGCCCATCGCACAAGGACGCATTTGGTTTAAAATGTTTTCGTATTTTAAGAAATGTAAGAAATAACTTGCAAGATAAAATGCATGTGTTTTAACTTGACATGGAAGTTTGTTTGCGTTTGTAGTAAGTAAATATACTAGTACTATTTCCGTCTTGTAAGTTCAGTATTGAGGACCAGATAAACAGAAGGAACATGGCAAGCAGTCAGTTGTGTAAACTGCGCGCTAGTTTCACAGTTAAGCAATGATCGGCCACCGGAACCAACAGTGTCGTTAACTTCCTCGTAAATTCTCAGGTTAAAAGAAATTGCTGAACGGTTAGCAGTCGATGTGAAAATGTTTTTTTAAGATTTCGAAGTAAATAATATATGCTTGGTGTTCGTCATATGGGCAGGCAGTGAATTTCTCCGAAACGTCGGTTGAAACTTATCGTCCTACACAGTGCAATAACCCAGAGGACGGTGATTTGAAATGTAAAATACATTTGATGTTTGACAAGATAGGAAAGGTACTCATAAAGTAACAATTCACTCACTTCTCCTGTTCGTCTCCACAACCGTCAGATTTGTCGTGAACAACTACTGGACGAAAGAGGTTTGTTTAGTTTTTCTCCACAGCTTCAGTTCTAAATATCTTTCGCTTGTAAACACAAGTATTTGGCAAGTCACGACTGAATTGGTTTGCGAGATGAGAGTACAAACGGGTGTATGTCTTCAATTAAAGAGTTCCTTGTTGTAATCTTATCATAAGTAAAACGGGACGTACTCGGGATAGCTCAGTCGGTACAGCGATTCGCTACGGGCTGGAAAGTCTGGAGATCAAATCCGGGTGGGGGCGATATTTTCCGCACCCGTCCAGATCTCCCGTGCGGCTTACACAGCCTCCTGTACAATGGGCACTGGATTTATTTCCTGTGCGTAGAGAGGTCGGGGCTTGGAGTTGACCACCCACCCCATCTATCGCCGAGGTTAAAGAAAGAGTAGAGCTATACCTCTACTCCCCCACTGGGCTTTCATGGCCTGCTCTAGGGCGAACTTTTCCTTTACCTGTGTCGCAATTGAATGGGGAAAATCAACCAAATTTTAGGTGAAATATATAGTACCAATTTTCACGAAAACTAGTAGGTATTTTTCGGATTTTTTGCACACACAGGCGCTTTTAGTGGGCTCTCTGCAGGGATTTAAAGTCGCTTGAACCGACTATTCGTGATGGTATGCCTTGTTTTAGAAGCAGTTCTTTTGTTTTTGCTTCATTTATGCAAGTAAAATAGGAATATTAAATTGATTAAAGTCCGTGAGCTTCTGCCTCCCCCGATTTCATTAACCAATCCAATCTCCTCCTCTATAACACGAACTGGACAGTTTGTACTACAGTACACGATTCATTTCGGTTTCTAGACAGAAGAGTTGTGACATTCCTCCCATCTACTAGCCATGAAGAAATTTTTCATCTTTGACGTTCATACGGCCGTTGCATCGTAATATATTTCTATAGTAAAACCAACCAGATGCACCATTGTATCAAATTATTTTATTTTGGAATGACACTCTACATGTTTCGGACGGTCTTTCCGTCCATCATCAGGAGTTCAAGACTGTACATACAGCAACAGGCTTGCTAGCAAGCAGACAGCAGTATCTGTTTGACGTATGGCTGTTGCTGTATGAACAGTCTTGAACTCCTGATGATGGACGGAAAGACCGTCCGAAACATGTAGAATGCCATTCCAAAATAAAATAATTTGATACATTGGTGCATCTATTTGGTTTTACTACAGAAATAAATTCTTCATCATTACTGTAATAGCGATGCAGTCACCATCTCAAATTGTATAGCTTTGAATAGCAGGTTGAATAGTGAATAAATGAATTGGGGAAGACAGTGGAAGGAAGCGGTAGTGGCCTAACTTACATGGAGGATGTGAGCAGAAACTGCGAAAGGAACTTATTGCTGATACCCACTCTCCCGTTAGAGATTTGAACATGGGTCCTCCTGTTTGTGACGGATGAGTGGTAGTTCGGCCGAGACGTTATGTTTGTGCGCGAATCATATAATGTTTGTCTTAATTTGTGTCCTAGACGGAAATTATCATAATCACCGTCGTCTGTAACTAGTCCTTCTGTCGCGTTCACTCCGTTATTGTCCCAATTTTGCCAGTGTTAAGGACAGACTTATTGTCGATCACGCCGGATTGTTATGTCTAGATGGTTAACTCTTTCTTTGGCCTCAGCAATTTCGTATACGTCTTCTGTGTATCTTAGTGACAGATTTACATTCGATCCTATTAGAGTGTAGTGTTGAGATGGGTCACTGTGTCTTTGGCCTTATCTTGTAACACAGACGGTATACCGTTATATAAATATGCGCAGGTCTTCGTGTAGTGTGTCCAGTTTAACCAAAACTGGGAGGTCGACAGACAGACATAGATTGTTACGAAAATCCGTGCTGTGAGTGTCTCTCTGTTGTGTGGACAGACGGACGGACAGACGTGACGAGGCTGATATCAGCTTTTGGCTTTCTGTTTTGCGAATGTGACTCAAGGTATTTAAAAACTACCAGATAACCAAAATTCATAGGTGTGTATAAGCTGACAAGCCTAGAGCATTTTGAGCAGATACCCCAAGTGAGAGGTTCAGCTGAAGTGGAGACCTGCATGTGTCTGGGAAGATAACATGAAGGTGCATATTAAGGCATTAGGTCGCGTAGGGAGGAGCTGTGTTCGTGTGCCTGAGGAAGAGTCATCGCCTTAACTGGCATGTGTCAACGATTGGTAATTGGCAAACCGAACGTGACGATGCATACAGAGCAAGTCTACGAATCGCTAGTTATTAGATCGAATATGGCTTGTCTGATCAATAGGTGTGGGATCAGTCAATAACACAACAATATCTAAAAAAAAAAAGATGTTTAATAAAGGATGAAGTAAACTACATGTTTCGGCCTAATGTGGCCATCATCAGGTTTTTATCCGAAAGTATGGTGGTAGTGCTTTACAGGATTGGTATGGGTATGTCACGAAGGTGAGATCTCAGCATTTGTGATGCTTGTTATATGGTATTTTTAAGGGGGGATATGGGGGGGGGGGTATCTGTGATGTGCGCTATCCTGGGGTGTGCAGCTCATTTTAGAATTATGGCTTGTCTGATCGCTGCTTAAGATTTTGATGTTTCTGTAATGTTCTTCTTTACCTTGAAAGATTAAAATCTAATTCCAGTATTCTACAGATGTAACGTCGGCTGTGAACTACGATTTAATCGGCGACTGCTGTCCCAGTATGTACTGCTGGGCTTTCCTTATTATGGAAAATCGTAAAACACAAAATTAGCCGGAGTAGTGAAAGTTATTCTCCGGTTTTGAGGAACTGTGACTAAAGAAAGAGTTGCCAACTTTGCGGTGTTGAAATCTTGCTGACGGTTTGAAATTCTGTCTGACCTCTGACTTAACGTTGTCTCTCGTATTAAAAAAATACATTTGTTGCGTTAGCAATGTGGTTGCTGCAGTTCACAGTACCCTGACGACTCCTCTTTGTGATGTTCCGACCCGTCTGACAGCCTGAAACAACACGTGCTCTAAAAATACAATCTTTTTTTTTACGTAATAATGTTGTTCCTTCAGTGATGTGCAATTTTTTTTTCGAAGGCAATTTACAATTTGTTATATTTGAAGTTGTCACAGCAATTTCGCTGAAATTTCGAGTCTTCTAGTGGGAAGCGCTCTGTCGTTCGGTAAGCAAATTCCCGACGTTTCGAGGAATTTTAGTGCCTTCATTTTCAGGGTTACGTTTCGCCGGAAGGTGAAGCACCGTCCTTCGAAATAAACGACACAGCGTAGCGTGTCACAAAATTTGAATCTGTTGTACTGTACTCCTCACCCAATATCTTTCGGGTGGTAAGAATGAGATGGGCGGGGCATGTAGCGCGTATTGAGGACAGGAGAGGCGTATACGGGGTTTTGGTGGGGAAACCTGAGTGAAATCGACCACTTGGGTGACTCAGGCGTAGATGGGAAGATAATATTAAGGTGTACCTTCAGGAAGTGGGATGTGGGAGTATGGCCTGGATCCAGCTGGCTCAGGATGGGGACAGGTGGCAGGCACTTGTGAATGCGATAATGAACCTTCGGGTTTCATAAAATGCAGATAATTTCTTGACTAGCTGAAAACCGGTTAGCTTTTCAAGAAGGACTCTGCGCCGTGGAGTAAGTAAGTAAGTAAGTAAGTAAGTAAGTGCATAATTTGTACAGATATATATATATATATGTATATATATATATATATATATATATATATATATTAATATGTATTGTTGAGTTTTTCTTCTGGGCGTGGTTAATAGTCCAGTTATATTTTCTGTAGATCAGTTTAACAATGTTCATATATAATTTTTAAGGACGATGCTCATGGCTCAAGTGATAGTGTTTTTGACTTGCATGCCAGCGATTCTTGGTTCGTTTCCATGCTAGAGCTCCGATTCTGCTGTTGTAGTTTTGTCTTGGTTTTCCGTATTTCTTCGAGACAAATGGCGGACTGCAGCCTTCATTTGTGTCACGAGAATTCGCTTGTGGTTCATAATTCACGATCATAAATTTATTGAGCATTGTGTAGTCTGAATTGCTTACATGTTTGTGGGCTCTTTCGAATAAATAGCTACAAGCACTCTTTTAGTTTTCTATTGTCTCTCCGTCCGCCTGTCCGCATGTCACCGGTACTCCCAATGGACGTACTTTGATCAAATTTGATATTTATGTCCGTCACGAAAATGTCATGAAACTCAAAATCTGATTAACATCAGCAACAATGTCGGGGCAGTTTACGTGAAGACCTAAGTACTTTTGTATTGTTGACTGCAGTACGAAATATTGTGTACCTTAATGACAGTGCAAAGAGAATCCGTTCTTGTGTTTCCATCGTACCAATGAATATTCTTACATTGTTGACAGATACATTTATGTCAGAAACAATACAAATCAAAAGTACTGTTGCTTTTTCACGTCGCAGTTGTTCCGCGAACTCCTCACAATATTGTGTTATAATTCTTGAAAGAAGTACAAATAAATCCCATTATTAACGCAGTCTGTGTAGCTACTAATCATAAGATAGGCAGTGAGTGATGAAATGTGAAGTTACGTGGAGGGAATATTCATTCATTCATTCATTCATTCTATTGGCATGTGCAGAATTCGACAATTCCTTGCTGTTTGTTCTCAGGAACTTCTTCCATTCATCTCTGTTATGTACTTTTTCCTGCCAACTTTTTCCAACTATTCTTCCATCCTCTCTTACCTCGTCTTGCCATCTATTTCTTGGTCTACCTCTCAATCTTGTTGTTCCCAAATTCATATATAATACCCTTTTGAGAATTCTGTTTTCTTCCATTCTCTGTACATGCACAAACCAACGTAATCTATTTAACCTTATTGTCTCTATTATAGTAGGTTTTTTTAACACTTTCACAAATTAAATGTGGAGGGAATATGTGTTTGTCTAATTTGAGGCACTAGGTCGGAATTCTCGTTGAAGCACAGATAAAACCACACGAAACCTCATTGTATCAGACTGCTGATTATAGGCTTGCTGCTCGATTTGCGGTCTGTGGAGTGCGGATTGCTATTACCATGAGTGATGTGGTGAATTAAAAATAGGTAATTAAACACAAAATATGGCTGTAAAGAACTTTACTGTCGCGGGTTTCCACATGAACTACTGACCTTCCTTTAGCCTGGGCTCATCTTTCACAACACCTCTGTCAGTCAGCACTGAGGGCACGTGACTTTTGTAGGTCCTTTCGGTTGTCTTTAACATTAATGCGCAATATTTTTGCACATGCAACCAAATAAAGGCAATAATGCATTTCAATTGTGGGAAGTGTAATTTGGCAACAAGGGCTTACTAGTATTTTTGTGTCTGGATTATAACAGGCAATGTAAACGTTTATTCCTGATTTTTAAATATGGACGTTATATTCTCAGAGTACAACCAACAAGATGCAATGTTCAGCAATTTATTTATTTCTGTAAGACGCTCTACATGTTTCAGACGGGTTTTCCGTCCATCATCAGGAACTCAAAACTGCACATACAGCGTCAGGTATTTGTCAGACCGTTACTGCTACCTGCCGCTAGCCTGGCCAGGCTATCAGCAGATAGCAGCAGTATTGGTCTGCCAAATGCCTGACGCTGTATGTGCAGTTTTATGCTCCTGATGATGGACGGAAAACTCGTCTGAAACATGTAGGGCGTCTTACAGAAATAAATAAATTGTGGAACATTGCATCTTGTTGGTTGTACTCTGAGAATATATTAGCAATGCACGGACCTGTGAAGGTAAAATGGCCGTTATGTTTTTCATTTGTTGATCGAAGGAATATGATGCATAGTTGTTTCTTTCAATAGTAATTGATTATGATAATTTGAGAGTTAAAATGAGAAGGTAATGAAGCTAAGTGATTATGGTAGGTAAATGATGATAAATGAGCCAACATCTGAACTAAGAAGACAAACTAAATTAGGCCCAATTTTTTCACAGATGTAATTTTTTGATCGGTGACAATGTCAAAAAATCCTTTACAGTGTCAGGGTCAGTCTAATCAGGGTAGAAGGTACAGCAATCCCTGCACAGACCTGGACAGGACCTGAGGGTTCCAGGTGGTTTAGGCTCCCAGATTTCAAGACCATCGGTACATGGTGGTTAGATTGTCAGCCCTACGCACCGGCCACCTTTACCCGCCAGGAAATATTCCTGGTACTCATTTTTGTTAGAGGCTGAATCGACCCTGGGGTCATAGTGCGGCCGAAAGGATTATGACAGTGACACCATGGGGACTCGAACCCGCGACCTTCCGGCTTGTAGCGTAGTGCCTCAACCAACTGCGCCCCCGCGTACCCCGTCAGTCGAAACATACCCTTATTTATTTCATTTGTTAAACTACATGTTTCGATCGTATATACAGATCATCTTCAGGCTTCGTAGATAAAAGATTATGGTAAAAGTAAGAATTTCATGTTATGTTGTACACTAGATTATTGGTTAATTAATAAACAGAAGAACAAAACAGAAGCAAGAATAAAACATACTATAGCTGGAATAAACAAGAGTTTTAACTGACAAAAAAGTAACAACAATAATAACTAATTGCAGTACCTAATATTTGTAAGTTATAAGATCTCTTAGTGTATAACGTAATATGAAATTTTGCCCTTTAACGTTCTGTTCATATACTAAGCCGGATGATGGTCTGGGTGTACGATCGAAACATGTAGCCTAAGAATTGAAATAAAGTGAGAGTTGTGTTTGGACTGAAACTGTGTCTGTATTGAATGATAATAAAAGCACAACGGGTTTTATTAATTATAGTTATATCAGAAGAATTCAGTTTTAGGCGACAGACTGCTACGAACTCCGTAGCAACAAATGTGTTCATCAAATGGACTGTATTATTTGCAGCTTTCCTGAAGAATGTTTTGTTAAACACGTGCATGCCATTTGAGATTTTAGATTCTCACGTCGATGAGCGACTGTAATATTCTGGAATGGGACACCGTGTAGTCTATTACGTGCCGTCTTTTGAGAGGAATTTGCTGCTTCCATTTTCAGATTCTCCTAAAATGTTTCACTGACGATTGTCGCGCCATTTTTTTAACTACCTATTTGCCTACCAAACTGCACGGTGACATCCCACAAGACCATCATCTTGGTATGTGCTGTATAGTCATGTACAGTTTTATGCTGTCACTGAGGTATCCTTTATTAGTGTTGCATATGTAGTTTGTAAATTGTGTCATGTCATTCATTATAAGGATGACTGAATAAGAAGGTAATGTGCTTGTACAGTAAGAGGAATTTCTGTGTAAACACACATTTCTTTGCCGAATATCAGCTGTTATATAACTGAAGATTTACCGTCTACATGAGTTTCTACGTCTAAATGTTGAGACAGACCTGAGTGTGTCATTTCAAGCCCAGTATGCGCATGCGTAACGGGTTAAAATGACTTCCTGCTTACCTATTTGAATTCAGTCCGTAAATGGTCAGTATATTGTAACGATGCCAAGCCGGAGACATATATGAAGCTGAAAAACCAGCCCCGTGCTTGAAGGGACCAGTGAAATTGATGTTACGGAGTGGACGAAAGTTGAAAGAAAAAGAAAAAAAACCTGTTTCATATTTCTTAATTTCTTCGTCCCATGTACCTTACGTTACGTCACCGTAGTCAAAAGTGAAATCAGCTCTAAGGAGTGTAATTCATTGAGTCGTGCGTAACGTATCACAAGGTCTTCTGTCACCTTAACTGGTAAAATTAGACGATTTTTATTTGGAAGATGTAAATAGCCTGTTTGGTGCCACAGGCACGTATTTGGAACGTTGCATATAGTTTCTTATAATAAAACCAACCAGATGCACTAATTTCTGAAATTTATTTTTGGGATAAAACTCTACATGTTTCGGACAGTTCCTCTGTCCATCATCAGGAGTTTTTCACTGTACACACAGCAATGTTATATGTCATACAGGTTTGCTGACAGCTTGCGATGGAACTGGTTCCGT
>Ga0123352_10001672_pt1 | contig 29912 bp, 18 predicted proteins | sample TergutLab28metaG_FD_89700 | JGI IMG/M metagenome (GOLD analysis project Ga0123352, IMG submission 89700) | Labiotermes labralis P1 segment gut microbial communities from Petit-Saut dam, French Guiana - Lab288 P1 | ecosystem: Host-associated > Arthropoda: Insects > Digestive system > Gut ... | reverse complement strand
ACGCAACAAGACCGAAAGGAAGGCCAAGATTAAGATGGGATGATGACGTGAGAGACGATTTGAGGAAGATGGGAGTGAATAATTGGAAACAGAAGGCACAGGAAAGGAAACCATGGAGAGGAACAGTTGAGCAAGCCAAAACTCACAAACAGTTGTAGAGCTGAGGAAGAAGAAGAAGAAGAAGAAGAAGAAGACGAAGAAGAAGAAGAACTGTGTTACTATACATTTCAATCACTACATCTCCCCCACCAACCGGTTAAATAGATTTTCAGTCAACATCTGAATGCTGTTTTAATTTTCACGTGTGATCCTGAAGCCTCAACAATCGCCTGTCGGAAACAACGAAAATTCTGTTAAGTTTGCTAGATGTTTTTACCTTGTGGTACGCATCGCGTTAATGGGTTGCAGACCTTTAAGGTAATTTAACGTAATAAGACAAATATTTATAGGTTATACAAACCGATGAAGCATAAGGAACTACCACATAGCATATTAATAGCAGATTACTTATTAAATATTAATTTAAATTTACTCTTTCTAATTGCATACGAAAGGTTTAAAACAGTTTCTTATTAAAAATATCTTAATACATGTTTACTGCGAAAAGAACCTTCCTGTGTGTTACAATAAACACATTTCGTATTAAATACTTTGTCTTTCCAACAACAGTTTTGTGAGCTGCTGTATGGTTAGAAATTTGACAGCGATTTACGAATGACGTAAATGTGTTACTGAGATGAACTCTGGTGTAGGCTACCTTGGAATCTAGAGTTATTTTGACGTAACATACGGCACTACGCTATGTGTACTTGGAACTTTCTTGTGACGCTGTTAGGCACTGGAAAGAACTTGTCCTAATGATATAGGACTGTATAGATTCTAAGAAAGGTTGTATAACTCAGAACTGGAAATGTTCCTGAGTCTTTTTCTTACAAGTTGAATCGTTATGCTATAGTCATATTTTTATTCTGTTGACTGCCTGCTGCTGATGTCAGTACAACATTGTGGTTTTACGAACAGACAACTCAGGCAAAACAGAATTGTACTAAAATCTTGGCGGTAGATGAGCTTGGAATAATTGTTGCATAATTATTCACCGAATAAATCTAGCAGAAAGACAGGGTGTTCTTACACACACACACAAACACACACATTGCTGTGGCACAACAATGCAATTCAGGGCTAGGTGCCCTCGTTGATGAGATTTTCTATATCACAAACAATTAGACACAACCGGCAGGACTCGTCTGAATGAATAATCAATCCTTCGCGGAAACCGCTACCTACACAATGTATGTATGTATGTATGTATGTATGTATGTATGTATGTATGTATGTATGTATGTATGTATGTATGTATGTATGTATGTATGTATGTGTGTGTGTATGTGTGTATGTGTGTATGTATGTATGTATGTATGTATGTATGTATGTATGTGTGTATGTGTGTATGTGTGTATGTATGCATGTATGTATGTATGCATGTATGTATGTATGTATGTGTGTGTGTATGTGTGTATGTATGCACGTATGTATGTATGTATGTACGCATGTATATATATATATATACACACACACACACACACACACACCCACACACATATATACTATGTACCAGGTATAAGGCTTATGTAGAGTGGATTTGTGTGGCCCTGTCAGGTGTTGCGGCAAGCTGCTTTTATGTGAGCAAAACGTCCACACTTCCAGTTCCGTGGAAGATGAGAGCTTCGAAAAGTTGAGCAACTGTTGTATTCTCAAAGAAGACCCTGTTCAATGAAATTATGAAGCTTATGGAGGGGAGGGGGCGAAGAAATATATAACTTGTGTTCCCTGGGTACATACTGACTTAGCTGATGCGATCACATATTTTTACTGGTTCTGAAAATGATTTATTCACTTATTGCTCTGTTTTGCTCAGGGTAAATAAAAATACAATGAATTTTAGGAATTAAATATATATGGCTGCCAGCTACTTGTCTCGTCATACAACCACAAACCATTAGTTTCTGTCCGACTGCTTCTTTCGTTTCTTTTGTAGACTTCTATCTTATTTACTGTCCCATTATTTTCAGTCATACTTATGCCATTCTAAAAGCCTTGAAATTTGATGTGTAATTATGTAAACATTTTTCTCAGAATCAATCGCCATCCATTTCATGTACATTAGGTGCATGTCGATAAAATGGCGCGAGGATTCTGACGTCAGACTATCGCCACATGACAAATCTTCGACAATTGAAAAACGTTTTATAGGCCAGTATTTATATCCAGAATATCATAGATGGTAAAAAAAAGTACTCTTATTTCGTAAACGGGAAGAACCAGGTTCAAATCTCGGACCGGAAACCGGCCATCATGATGATGGTTTTCGTGTTTGCAGTCGGAATTTTAGAACGTGAAAGTTTCTTCCCACATTCTTTATAATTCTTGCATAATAATTTTAAAAATACTCGATGGTAACCTGTAAGTTTTTTTTATGATTTACTAAGTGTCTGATTAAATAAACCATAAACGGATAAATCACTTCCATAATATTTCGTGATAGTCGGAATATATGAGAACATACATTATCTAGAGTGCATCCAGGACGAATCGGCTTCGATCCCCAACAGCGACAGGCGTTCTTCCACACCACGTCCAAGCTACCACTGGTATCTGCTCAGCCTTATGTGCTTTGGATGAATACAGAGCGCCTGTCCTATGAGATCGAGTGACCTGAGCGTTAGGTTGAACACTCGCCTCCGTACTCTATCGGCGTTAACAATTTTCAGTCCTAATTATTTTTTTTTTACCTTGCAACAGTGTTGTCGAAATTAATTTTACAAAAAATCTATAATATTCGAAGTTCAAAAGCAGCTGTTTAGGAAAAATCAACATAAAATATTGTAAATTGGAAAGTCGATTTGAGCTCGCCTTTGGACCTGCTACAAGGAAGCGGACTGTCGAGCTTGACTAGAAATCGGGCTAATTGAAGAAAAATGAATCAAGTTAGATCTCTGTACCAGTATCATTATACATTTCATGACATTTCGCATGGTAAAACGAAAAGGGAATCGAATATGACTCGACAATGGACGGATGAGGGTTAAAAAATGAATTGACTTAAATGGCTATTCTATCCCCACAACATTTTTGGCATTTCACGTGGTAAAACGGAAAGGGCTGTCGAGTTTGACTCAACGTTGGACCGATGAGGGTTAAAAATTAAATAAACCAGATGTCCATAGCCATCTCCCTACACAGTTGACGGCATGTCGCTTAATTTAGCACAAAGACACCTTTATACCGTGCGTCGTGTTTTATGGTGCACTATGGATGTGTCGTATTGATGGAACAGACAGCTCTGCTGACGTCACTATGGAGCAAAAAACATTTAAGCTTCCGTCTGTTGAGAATTCCGTTTCCATGTCGGTATAAACGGCTGAGTGACATAAACTAATCATGGATACGTATTTTTTGTATTTCTATGCATTGCATAATGACCCCTCTTGCATTTCTTCTTATGTGTCTGTTTATTTAATATTGACTTTTATTATCAGACGCCTAATAGCAGTAGTAATTGAGTTAATAGTCTTCCGTTTTACTGCTGCTATCAAAACAGCACAGACTGAGGAGTGAGGGTAATTCATCTCTATATTTCCACTGAAGAATAACGAACAGCGGACTAGCTATAATTATATAGTAAGCCATGCACAAAACAAATAGTTTTGGTACCCCCAACTACCTTATTAGGTCCGGCGATCGAATCCCGATTGAAGGGAGTGTGGAGGGTTTCAGAATCCTTCCGCACCGGCCCCCAGGTCCACGCAATCTTCTGTACAATGAATAGCGAACCTTTTTCCCGGGAGAAAAGCGGCCGGGGCGTGACGTTGAGAACCCACCCCTATCTAACACCGAAGTTAATGAAAGGGTATAGGTACCCCTCAACCCCCCCTCTTCCTTCATGTCATGTTACAGGGTAAGTTTACAAATTATTATTATTATTACTGCGGCTTTATCTATAGGCCCCAAAAAACTGGAATGTTTTGTGTATTTTCGGCGTCCGCTGGCTAACTGAATTGCTTCCAATGTTATGGCGTGTTGCCATGTTCAGGGTAGGGAGTCAGAAGGATTCATCAAGATGATAGCGTCGGGTTGTGAAGCACAGTGTTGTCATGTGACCTTGTAACTATGCCTATCGTGTGTCATCTTCCTTCTGACCCACCCACCTGAATACTGTGAGTGTGGTGTGTATCAACATGGTGAAGAATCCTATCAATTTAACACACGTCGCAGTAGCGACCCTCAAACTATAATCACACATTCCAGGGATAAACGCAGAAATTCGTATCCTCTACACCTGAAGACAAAAATATACTTAACATATCTGAAATAGTTATGGTTACTGAAGAATAAAAAACAACTAGATTCCACTTATTATTTTATTGTGCTTCTTATATGCTCAACATGTTTCGAGCACTACTATACCCATCATCAGAAGCTCGCGACTAAGACGTTGATTACCACATTGGTCGTTTCGTTCTTGGTTTGCTGTAGGTTGGAGGTTAGGTGCGGTTAGCCTGGATTAATGTCCGGTCTGGAGGCTAAAAGCACGACACTAGTGGTGCTTTAGCCTGCAGCCCGGACACCACTCCAGCCTACCCGCACCTAACCTCCAACCTACAGCAAACCAAGAACGAAACTACCAATGTGGTAATCAACATTATAGTCGCGAGCTCCTGATGATGGGCATAGTAGTGCCCGAAACATGTTGAGCATATAAGAAGTGCAATAAAATAATAAGTGGCATCTAGTTGATTTTTTATTCTTCAGTTAACACAATGATGCACGGTACAATAAACATCAGATTCACAAGTTATGTTTATTTTGTACACAAGGCAGTTAATGTCCGTAGAACGAAAGCCTTCTGATGTCTTTGCTTAAACATAGAAATTGGGCAACAATGTGAATTTTGTAACTGAGGTCACCTTTATAGCGAAGGTCAACACAGGAAAAATAGGAAATACGGTAATAACGATAAAATTCAGTAACGAAATTAATCATTAGTAGAATCAAAGTTTTATTTATTCACCAACTGATGCACTAGTGAGTTGTCTTAAAAAAATATTAAAATTTACATTAAAATTTTATATTACAACATTTCCGACACGTTTCGGCGTTACATTTACACCATCATCACGCAGTGTATTAATTTGTGCTTACTAAAGTTACAGTAATTAAAATAGTCCATTAAAATACGTAGGTGTGTGGTTAATATGGTGGTGGTGTGACTGCTTATATTGGGTCCTTATTGGTGTCTGTATGTTGCACTGTTCTGCAGTAGATGATGACGGTGTAACTGTAACACCGAAACATGTCGGAGCTGTTTTAACCCGTTAAATGCCGAGTTAAATTCCATCTGCAATCTGCTGGCATTATTAGGATTTCAACCTATTCTACACGTTAGCAGGATAAGGGTTAATATAAATTTTAATGTAAATTTTAATATTGGTTTTTAGACAACTCGCTAATTTATTAGTTGGTGAATAAATAAAAGGTTGATAATATCAAGATGCACGGCACGAATGTGAAAATCATTAGTAGAATATTTGTAATCCATCATACAAAGCGCCTGTTATTTTTGTCGGATTTCAACGGCAGTTGGGACGCGTCGACAATTTTAGTAAGAATCCGCCGTGTCGACTGTCGGGTACATCCGCCCGAGGGGATCTAGTTGTTCCATGCGGACAGTCGGACAGGCGACGGAACGAGGTGCATAAAGACATGAAAAACCTAAGATCCGCTTCCCGAAATTCCTTTGCGAAATTGCCTAATAACTGGAAGGTGGAACAAATTTCGAACGATGTAACATGTCACAACATCCTCGAATATCTTCGAACGTGTATCAGTTTTACAACTGCGACACACAAACTTTCTGACAGATTCGTCTTCGCTACAAGAACATAAAAGCATAGCTCAATTGTTCTGCAGTATAAAAGAGCCTGTCCCATTGTTTTCAGAGACCATTATGATCCCCATTAGCCGGCACATTCCTCAAGCATTCCTGCCAGCTCTTCATATCTCCTTCACCTTTTCCTCTAAACAAGAGGGATTCCAAAACATAAAACACAGAGGACCTTAATAAGCAAATCATTGCTACCTCTGCCAGGCATTCTTTTATTGGTACGGGCATAACAAAATTATAGGTACTTAGTACGGTTAATGTTACGTGGTCACGTCCTTCCTCTTTCTCCCCAGGTTATTGTTTTAAACACGAGACGGGATACTTCTGTGTGGCCTAGATGTTAAAATAACGAATGTCCGTTTATAGCAGTAACGACTGTCACAGCACTTCGGACATAAAAGTCGCTGTTGTTTTATGAACAGAAATTACACTTGCTGTCGCACATACGTTGAACTTTTCATATAAAGAATAACGTTTCTTGGGAAACAGACTAGGACATTTACTATGCGTAAAGGCAATAAAAAGGAATATTTGTAAGGTATGGAGTTGTAGAATTGTTCCTGTATGGCAGAACAAAAGAACGGCACGCAGGCCTGAAATATTAGTAAAAGGTAGGCCTAATTTACCAGCCGAAAGGCATTAGATTAGGGGCGAGAGGTTCTCACGGGGATGACTGTTGGGGTACGACACCTCATAATTGGGTAGGTAAAAGCAATACCGTTACAGGCCTGGAGTGGCCCAGAGGGTTCCAGGAAGTTAAGGTTCCCAGATTTCGTGACAGCGGCACAGGATGGTGGTAGGTTGTCAGCCCTACGCAGCGGCCGCCTTTACCCTCAGGAAATACTCCTGGTACTCATTTCTGTTAGAGGCTGATTCGACCCCAGGGAATTGGGTAGGTAGATACCAAAGGTTTGAAGGACAAATATATTATTCCTTCACGCTCATATCCCACAGAGGGTATCAGCACCTATAGTAGATGATCTGTGTTCAGCACTAAACTCTAGTGTTTTTACCTGTCCATCACGCCGATACATTTTAGAGTATATTAGTTTTGAAAGGTGGTTTTGGATGTGCATTCAAAATTGGGTGTAATTTTCGTGTAGGCCCCATGTATGCCATCATAGATTCTGGGCACATTCGCAAAGCCAATTTGCGTACATTCAGCAAGTGTTAAAGTTGTTATTTGCTGACGACCAAGTTATAATATCCAACACAGAAAATTACTCGCATAAAGCTGAGTGTAAATTAAATCAAATAAGAACAGAACGCGGTTTGACTGTGTCTGCACAGAAATAGAACTGATGGAATTTAAAGGACGAGACGCAGTTAGAAGGAAAATTGTAATAGACAACAAAATTACAGAAGGAGTAAACTGCTTTAACCACCTAGGAAATTTGATATAATATGAAAAAGAAGTAGACATTGATAGCAGATTGAATAACTATTTGAAAATAACACGCTTTATAAACAATAAGTTTAGAATACAGAAAACTTTAAAGAAACAAAAATAAAATTATACAACACGCTGGTCCCTCCAACTTTGTAATACAGCAATGAAAACTGGGCCATTAAAGCAAGATACCCAGGAAGAATAACAGCAGCAGGGATGAAATATATGAGAAAAACAATGGGATTCACTTGGACAGATTATAAAACGAACACAAAGATTGCAAAGGAACTAAATACAACCCCAGTTTTGAAAAAATACAGGACTTCAGAAGAAATTTGTTGCAATATATAAACAGAATGTCACGTTGCAGATTATCGAGGAAAATAAAGAGCCACAGACCAGAGGGCAGAAGGTACCAGGGGCGACAATTAAACACTTCTGGATGTGTGAGACCGGAACGGGTCAACAAGTGGTCCAAATCCATGTTAGCTACACAACGTTGATGATGTCTTGGGAACCTATCTTTGAACTCGAAAGCAAGAGTGGGAATCCGTTGTTGCTGGGCGAAGCTTGAGGAGATAACATATCCGTCTTGTTAAAAACATGAATTCTGTCACTTTACATTGGCCGCAATTTGTTAGGTTTTCAATACATAACAAGCGCAAAGTTCAATTTATGCGCAGGTCTAACGATGTAGAATATAACATAGAATTTACCTCGCATAATATAATTGTATCTCACACAAATGATATGACTGCACCTCAGTCAGATATATTGTTCTGGTATACTCCGGTTGCTGGTAATAAGTACCTGTCATTCTAGCTGCATCGTCTAATCCATTGTCAAGGCTAAATTCATGTTCCTGAGTAACCAACAGTAGCTTGCCCTTATCTATTTGACTCTCCAACCGTTCATCTGTGTGGTGCACGTAACAATTATAAAAACCCTGGAAGGATTTTAAAACCTTACAGCTAAGTGTCTTTCTAAAATGTACAGACGAAATTTAAAATGTGGTTGAAATCCGTTAGAAACAATTAGAGCCTTTTTCTAGACTTACATGAGTTCTGTGTTCACACCGAACGCATTATCTTGCCCAACTCATTAAATATTTATTTAATCAAAAGCGCTGCTGCAGAAAGTTTTAGGGAGAAATAAAGTTACATTTTATCTCAAATGAAATTTGCCCTTACTTTCACCATTTTCAAGGTAATTCAAAGAAAATGAATCCAAAGCGCCAGAACTGTTATCGCTACGGCACGTTCCCCAGATTGCTTCTATGTATACAGGTACGTACTTTAACAGGTATAGAACCAATCTGGCAGTATATATGTGGAAATATATAGATAAAGTGTCAATATTGCACGTCAGAATAAAAACATTATCTCCATGTAGCAAAGTTTTGTCACGGATGTCCCACCTCTTACGGAACCTGCAGTACAGTTATAGCTATTTTAATACTGTACATACCGTGCACCATGTTACACTCTACTCTTTTTACTTACCAAACGTAGTGCAAGACAGTTGGTAAATAAACAGATAGGATAATTACAGTGTCCTGGGCCAGTTTAACCCAGTCCACGTCTTAATTTGCTATTTCCTGAAAATTATTTTTAATATTATCTTTAGATCTTAAGGCTCTGTCCTTCAGACTGCTCTGTCCATTATGTAGGGGTGCCTGAAAATGTAATGAATGAACAGCCACAAGCAGCAGCCAAGACATGCTCCTCCATCTTGGGGTTTGGACGAAGCGTAGCAACAGACAAGACTGACAGAAGTCATGTAGCCTCAGAGCTGGTTATGCTGCTGGGTATAATTCCTTGCGAATTTACAGACTTTACAAAATAATGTGTAATGACGGCTTAACAAAGCTTAATTGCGAAGTGTCTTAAGAACTCTTACCGTTACCGTATAAAGTACACACGTTTTTGTTTGAACTGAGTATACAGATTATAACAAGGTGGACACTGTACTTATGACATAACACTGAGAAGCTTTCGTGTAACCATTGTTGCGGTGAAAAACAATAAGTATTGCATATTCTGAATGTGTGTATGTAACCTTAGGTATCCAACATGCAATGTGCATCCACCATATTGTGTTCTGTGGCCTGGCCGGCTCTACGATATTTTCCACATTATCTCATAAACGGCACAATTTAAAAAAAAAAGTTACTAAACATAATTTTTTTTTTTATTTTCTCTACAGCGTTTGTCTGAAACATTTCTCATTCTAAGAAGAACTGAGCTCGATATGATCAAAAATATATATTGGTCTTCATGTAAAGTACCGGTTATTCTTAATGAAACTTGAATTTTCTCGACAGATATTCGAAAAAATATTCATATATCAAATTTTGTGAAAATCCGTCCAGTGGAGCTGAGTTGTTCCGCCCGGACAGACAGACAGACGCACAGACATGACGAAGCTAATATTCGCTTTTCGCAATTTTGCGAACGTGCGTAAAAACATTCGTGGACGTACGCATTATAAAAATATACATAAATAAATATATATATATATATATGTATATATATATATACACCCTATGTGTGTGTGTGTATATATATATATATATATATATATATACAGTGAAAAATTAACCTGGGGCATAAAGAACACTTGTATTAGCGGAAAACTCTTCAGTCCCGAGGATCCGAATCCAAGTACCTGTGTGAGACGGAACCTTCTTGCTATGGAAAAACTTCCAGTAACTTGCGGTTTAGTTGTAGGCAGGTTTCATTTTATTTTAAAGTACATATTTCGACACTTAAGTCCTTGCCACTTTATTAGAGGATTAGAATTGTTGTTCAAACCATTTAAATAATTCCATACATCTTACTTAACTCGAAGTATAATTTAGCCTGCATGTTTATCGTGAAGATTATTGTCTTCTGGGAGGTTATGCTGTATGGTCTGGTAGGAATGTCGCTTTATTTCCTGCTGTTGCAAGAGTCATTCTACTTAATTTGATACATTGTGCTTTATCCTTAACTATATCAAGTTTATTTCTCAGCAGCTTTCTCAAAACGTATCCTACATTCTTTGTGATTGTGCGCTTAACCTCATCATAATACTGTCTGACATGAGCGAATGCTTTAATACTCTGGAACTTGACATACACAGTATTATATTTCACATTGCTTCGAACACCTGTCGAGAGGTCACGGCCTGACTGGACCCCTGATAGCATAAAATATGAAACCTTTAAGCCGAACTCCACGTGTGATCCCAACCGGATAAATGGCGAAGTCATTAAGCTTTAATATGCCTAAGATATGAATCAGTTCAATCAAAATGTTCTTATATTTGCTCTTATATCTATCTGTGTGGATTATACATCAGCTGTCCAGAAATGATAATATCTGCACTAGTCATTAAGTGACGAAATTTTTCATCATCATCATATATGTAAATATATAATATATTAGTACGTGTATTGCGACATCGTGACCTACAGAACTGTGGAAAGGGTATGTTGAAGACAGACATTTATAGAAAGCTTATAATATAATAATTTATTTATTTACTGCAATTGGGTTGTCACCCGGTGGCAGTGGTTATTTTACATGTAAACAAAATATGAAATTCTTGATTTTAAAATATGAAATTGGTTACTACTAGATTTAAGTCGGGAGGGCTACATGAGAGGCATGTAGTGGCAACTTGGAATCTTGGGAACCATCTCAGCATTTGCTTATAGACACAAGGAAACCAAGAAAAACCTGTGTCGAGATGGCCGGTCGCAGGACCTTCCGAATACTGGCTTCTAGCCGGCAGTCCGGCATCTAAAGTAAAAAAAAAAACAACAATGTACACATGGTACAACAAATACACATAAGATGACAACACCCACACAAGACAACTACAACAATACACACGACCAACCAACAACAATTACACATAAGACCACTTAAAACTAGCAACAATACACATGGAACAAATTAGAATTTTACAACATGTACATGATTCGGCATTGAATGTGATCTACTTGTTGTTATTCCTTTATTCTCAAAAATTGTCCTAAAAAAGTCTTGAATTGACAGTGCTGCCTCAATCGGAGGCCAAGGGAATATAATATGTTTCGGGTAATTTCCTTGCCCTCCGTTTGAAGCAGTACTGCAGATCTCATCTTCTTTTTTTTATTTAACGTGTTGGGAAGCTTTTGTTCTTTATTTGCCAGTTAATTTTATGTTCTGTTGAGCTCCGAAAGTAATTACGCACCATCAGGCGTTACTTAATTGCAACGTTTAAAGTTTTTTTAACTTAAGAAGCTGTAATGTTTTTTTGAATAGATATTCTATTGCAATATACCTGCAAATTATTCGCACAATTATAACTATCATTGCAAAGTCTGAGCACGTTTGTTTGAGGCTATCATGGAGGAGACTGCAAAAAGACTGCGGTCATTTGGATTATGACACCGTCTAATTTGATAATAAGTAGTTGTCACTGCTGCTGTGGAAATTTGTGCTTCCAGCGTTAGGTTTCCGCAGTATGAATAACAAGCTCTTCTGAAACAGCTCCACACTATGACACATTTCAAAAGACAGATATATTCATACTTTCTTTAGTTTCAGTACGAAAAATTCCACATGGGTTTTATATATGTATCCCACTATGTTCATAAATTTGTATATCTGTAGGTACGTACCTACTAGTAAGTACCTATTTGGAGCAGAGTCCTTAAAATGGCTGGTGGTCTCAAATGGGTCATGAAGCTGGTCATTAATCCCTACCGTCAGCCAGATTATTCCAATACCCTATTGCTTTAAACCTATTTTAGTACTATGCTAGCTTCTGAGCCTCAGCCTGAGAAGTGCTCTCTTGCTTTTATTTCACGGAGTGAATTTTCTATAAATATTTCACCTGTCCCTTAATATTATTATATTATGGCGACGCGAACAAATTACAAAATTCCTCTCTCCGTGTCTTTTCGATTCCATATTACTACTCCTCTGCTAAGTCCAAATATTTTCCTCAGCTCCGTCTTTCCAAATAACTTTATTCATCCTAATATATGCGTTTATGATGATGGTGCGTCACGGCTATTGCTTGGACATAGCCTATCGCCCATTATTTTATTCAAACAAAATGTTCGAAACCGAATTTTTCTCCCGTTATTAGATATAAATATATCTAATCAGCTGGGCCTCTTAGGAAACGCTCGTCTCAGTTGCAGGAACAGTAACTGAGGCTAGTCTAACTTATTAAAAGTTACAAACCTAAAGGCCTATAATTCTTGACGGAAAAAAATTGGGTTTGCGAAAGGTTGTTTAAAAAATTATGCACCCTGGACAAGGTCCAACATAATTTATGTTTGTTCTTATCCTCTGCCGTTTCCCTAACGTAAAATGTAATTTCACATTCACATAAACGGCGCAGTCCGTTACCGTACAATATATTTACAGACAACATTATTCATCCATAATTTACAGTGTTTTTTGAACCTTTGTAATTTCAGAACGTAGAAATAAAGTTTGAAAATCATAGTGGGGAAAATATAAAGCGGCTAATAATTAATATGTGAGTGCTGCAAGGCTTCGACAATTATTGTATTAGTGTAATCAATACAAGGCACTATCTGCTGCTTGCAGGCTACACTAAATTTTATGTATTACATCCACTGGAGACTTTAGTAGCAGCAGTGAACACAAAACCCACACAGGATGCAGTTTGTATCATAATTCGAAGCTTTCGAAATAGATGATACAATTTAGACGTGAAAGAAAAACAACATATTTTAATTATGTTTTTCTCGATTTCGGGCAACTAAGAAACGGTAAATGCCTGAATGACAAAAAAACAAACACAAAAATAAAACCCTATCGATTTAACACTATTAAGACTGACGCTGATCTAAATGACACGCAGAAATTCAGTTCCTACCTCACAGAGAATGAATTCCGCTAAGATAATCAAGACAGTTTAATTACTTCTGCTCGGGGAAATACGGGCAATTGTTGTTGATTGCGACAAGCACATTCAACATTCACACACACACACATACACTCTGTGGGTAAAATGCAGAGTTTCTTAACGATATCACAGCTGGTACATATATTTACCACTGGACTTCAAAATTTTATGCGCGTTGACATATGTCGCTTAAGCACTGCAGCTGTTGATATAATTTACATGCATCTTATGGTCGTTGTTTGTTATTTGTTTTGGCCCTTTTCTTGCCTTGACGTCATGAACTGAAAACTCTTTCTTCACTCTGCGTGTGTGTGTGTGTGTGTAAGAGAGAAAGCCTTTTGTTACATGGCATGTAACTGAAGAAGACAGAAGAGTCCTGTATGCCTGTACGTACTCGCATTTGATGGTCGGTCGGTGAGACCACCCAAGAAGTCTCAGCATCTGCTACTCTCTCTTCTTGCTAGCGAAAATTTGCAACTGCACCTCACTTCCTGCGAACTGTTATTAGGTTATTCATCACATTCTTTATCATTCGGCATGAGAGCCACATGACTCTATCCTCTGCCAATATCCGTAAACTTGCAAACTGCCTTTCTTTTATTTCGTCTGATTGTGAGGAACCTTTGAATGTTTGATAAATTGAGAAATAATAATTTTATCAACAAACGGAGATTTTAACGGTTAATTGGTCTTATGTTACAGGACACACATTTGGAGACTTGGAGCAACACACCGATACAGCGAAGATCCAGCACTGGTGAGTACCATGATACATGCAACTTCCGTCGCTGAAGATCCAGCCCGGGTGAGTGCCAGTTTATATGACGCTTCCGCTGCTTTCCTCAACTGCACATAAAATGTATTCAGGTGCACCAATTTTCTAGCAACAGATGTGTTCAATTTTACATAAATATATTGTTAAAACAATTTTTAATATAGTAAATTATTGGCGAATCGAAATGCTTTTAAATTCTGATAACCCTACATGACTTGTGCAGCTAACAACGCCCTGTTAAATGGACACGAATCTCTCATATTAATCACCGAAGAGAAGGGAAGAGGCGCTCTGAACTAACCACCCTCTCTTTCGAGTTCTTTCGAAGTATGGTTTCGCAGTCGAAGTTTCCCTTCATTGCTCCTTTCTACCATACCGGCCCTGTGCTACAAGGCTGCCTTCCTCTCACAGGCCGTCTAGTTATTCTGGCGTATAATTAAATTTCCCTTCTCATACTGTCAACCACAATTATGAAAACCAGACGTCTTGATTTATTCCTTCAATAACATAACCTAAGATCTAAGGTATGATGTTAATGTCAAAATATAGTTTTTATTTGTTTGAAATCTTGTGAATTCAAAGGCACATAAGGGACAAAGAAAACACATATAGAATGTTAATCAAAACCTATGGAGCCAAGACGCCATTTAGAACACGTACACGTAGATGTGATGATAATATTAAAAGAATCTGAAAGAACAAGCGTGTGCTTTTTACGGTTTAATTATCAAAGAAATTATCTGAGTACTATTTGTTTGATGAAAGTAAATGAGGCTAGAATGATATATGGAGGTTCGCAGTGACCGTCAGATACTGCCATCTTTTAACAGGGAATGCTAACAGAATTTAAAAGGTTTGTGTGTAACGTGCTATTTACATACGGATACTCTGCTGACTTACATTAAATCAGTCGGACATATCCTCGTAAATTGACGTCGTTTTCATTTTTGCAGTTACTGCTTTACAATCAATCATTCAAACAAACAACCTGTGTGTGCACATTTATAATCTACCTACATACCAAATCTTACGTGGGTACTGGTAGGTTTCATTTGTTATTGCCATCAAACCGACAGCTCAAGACAATCTTTGCCGGCTGCCATGTGCTTATTTCGTATTAAACCGACCACATATCATTTTGGGATACTAAGATACGCTTAAATTGTACCCCTTAAGTTAGAACACCTTCAAGGTTTCCTTAAAAGTATGGGAAAATGTCCAGGACGACTTTTAAGCAGTCTCAAATGAGGTAACATTTATACCAAGATTTGTTAGTTTCGGTCAGGTGGTTTGAAATGTTAAATGTACACGCACTCTCACTCACACACTCACACAGACAGGATGGCCATCTGACAAACGCGATCTACTTTCTTTTCCCATTAAGGACAAAAAAACAAATAAGAATGTTTAAAAATATCCCACACATACCGAAACGTGGGGGAGAGGGGAATTAAGAGTGGTTGTTTTGCATTTTTCTCGTGCAGTGAAGCAAAAAAATTTACAAACTTGAAATAATTAAAAGTATAGCCCAGGCCCAAACACACACACACACACACACATCACCAATCAGGAATGCTGAAGAGAGTGACCGCTATGTTTATTGCTGTGTATGGTGCAGTGTGCCGAGACCACCCAGGCTGAACGCAGGTCTATATTTGTAGATTCGTAACGCTTACCTTTGCAACTCTCTCACTCTCTGCAATTTGCTTATATTTTTATGTGCGTATTTATTTGTAATTTATTCAAGTACACTGTAAGTAACTCGAATTAGCTATGTAGCTTCGAATTAGCTATGTAGCTTATGCTTATTGGACCGTGCATCATTGTAATAGTTGAAGAATAATATACCAACATGATGTCACTACTTTATTTAACTTCTTATGTACTCAACATGTTTCGGACATTAATATATCCATCATCAGGAGCTTGCGACTGTGCTGTTGAATTAACACATCGGTCGTTTTGTTCTCGGTTTGTTGTGTGTTGGAGATTTGATGTGGTTGGGTTTGAGTAGTGTCCGTGTTGCAGGCTGAAGCCATCTCCAACACACAACAAACCGAGAACAAAACGACCGATGTGGTAATTCAACAGCACAGTCGCAAGCTCCTGATGATGGATATATTAATGTCCGAAACATGTTGAGTACATAAGAAGTTAAATAAAATAGTGACATCAAGTTGGTATTTTTATTCTTCAACTATTACAAAGTTGCACGCTCCAATAAGCATAAGCTACGTAGCTAATTCGAAGCTACATAGCTAATTCGACGCTGCATCACGGACACTACTCAAAATAACTGGCCTTCTGACTCAGGATTTTCATGATTTGTGCCCAGTTCTCGAAATAATTACAGCAGATACGTGCAAGGAAAGATTAGATTTCCTCCCGACGACATAAAATAGTTCGGCAGAGTAGAAATATCAATTAAATGTAAGGGTGAAGTATCTATTTCTTATACTGCAGATAGGTTAAATCATGTGTGGGACATTTTCGTTTAACTTATTAAACACAGACACTTACACAAATTGCTCAATCGTACAATATCATTCTCGTAATCATATTAAAATAGCATGCACATAATTTATATTCACCTGAACAGATTTTTCTATTGTGACTGTATTAATGTATGTATAATTTACTGTCAGTATATCACTGATTGAAGGTATAATTTAGAACACACAAATTATGGACTTAAACCCAACATGCAATACGGAAGGAACGGAGAATGGAGAACGTGAAAAAGAGAGAGAACGAAGTACAGCTTAGGGCGGAAACCTTGTTTAGATTATGCATGTTTTACGAATCGCTGAAATTACAGGCAAAGCTAGAAGCTCAAATTAATACCATACCGCACTGTGGTTTGCATCTCAGTGACTGTTATTTGTTTATCGGCGTAGGTATGTGTTGTATTGCAACAAATCTTGGGGTCAACACATGCGTTGAAAAAGAATGTACGATGATATAGATATAGCTGTGCTGTCCTTTACAATAGCACGTGTTTGTTAGAGTGACTAGAAAAATATTGTTTTAGTCGTAGGCCTAAATGCAAATAAAACGAAGTACGTGCGTGTTTCATTGAGAGAACGGAGAAAAATGACAACGAAAAGATTTATTCTTCGAACATGTGTCGAATTTTAAGCATATGGAAATAAAAATATAATAAAAAATTGTTTATTCTTGAATAAAGCAAATAAATAATACATAATTAGGTCAGAAACGTAGACTTCTTGATTTCTGTCTAAGAACGCATATATTAAAATATATGTATTTATAATTATGCTTATGGTTTTATGGCAGTTAAATTTGATTCATCACACAAAAAATTCATTGCGTGCGTGTAGGGAGGAGACATTACGGAGAAATCTTGCACTTACATTGAAAGAACTTGCAGGCCTAAGAAAATAGCATAACCAGGAAAATCAGACGCTGTAGGCTTCAGAATTATCAACTGGGTGATTAAATGAAAGAGGCCAAGACGGTAAGGACAAATTTTAAGTTGCATTTTACTTAATACGCGAAGACAAACCTTTTGCCTGGTGGTGAGAAATTGTGGCCTAAAAGAAAAAGCACGCAATTTATCAGCGCGAATGGGAGGGTAACATGAATATTAGTGATGAATACAGAAGGTGTTATGTTCAGGGTTAGAAGTGTGCTGGTGGGATGTTGTGAATAAGGTAATGAACGTTTCGAGTTTGTTGTTCTACACAGGGAGAATAAGGCCTAGTGGCATATTGCTGCCTTACGTAAATCTGTTTTCAAATCCGTAATGTAACTTGTGGTAACATGGAGACAGTGCAGATCTCAGTGTCTGCGAACACAACGGAAAGGTGGGGGCAAAAAAAAGTCATGTTGCAGTGGTTCGGTATGAAATGGAACACAGGAGAGAAAATGTAAATGAAATGAAGTACTGTCATCATCACCACCATCCGTCATGAGTTAGACTTTGACAGACCTGTTTCGGCCTAAATTAGGTATTGTAAGAAAGAGAAATGTTGGACGCAAATAAGCCAATTGTGGGTCATTACGTGGAATTTATTTAGTATCTAGACCAGGGCTGTCGAATCTATGGTGCGCGTGCTCAAAATGGCACGCGGCATTCACTGCTACCGCAGTTGGTTATCATTTCTTTTGCCCCAGCAGCTTCTCTATATTGTGAAGAATATATATGTGTATATATATACACATATCTGACTGAACACTGTATATGAACTACGATGCTACCAAATAATGCTGCGAGTGAAACATTTTTACACAAATCGACAGCGGTACAAAATGTTGACTGGATATTCGTCCTTTGGACTCTGACTTGGTGGTAAACAGACGAATACGTCACACTGGACAGAAAGTGTTCTGATCTTTTCAAAATGAATGTAATAGCAGCCCCATTTACTCCGACATTTTCTTCCTCGTCTTATTTCTCGAGAAAGAAATTTATTTGAAATATAATAATCATATTATTCATTAAATATAATATGAATTAATAGTTTTAATCATGCAATAATTAATAGTAATTGCGGAACACCCCAATACCTTATTTTGTTCTTCAAAATTTCCATGGACACTCGAAATAATTCTTTCGGAATTTACAGAAAATTTGGGTACGGCTCCCAAAAAGGTTCGCCAGTCCTGATCTAGACAAAATCTCCAGCTGTGTAATAAGAGTGGATCGAGTCAGCATGTCAAGGAAAAAGAAGTGGAAATTTCAACTTACAAACAGAGTTTTCTGTTCGTAAGGGAAGTGTATCCGAAATTAACCTTTAGATGCCTAACGTCAACTATAGTTGACGTACCGCACCGCTAACCTCCAAAGTTGCATTTCATATATTTATTCAACAAATATAGGTACCGAATATTTTAAACATGGTACATACTCTCCGTTTTTTTCTCTTCAAAATGCAGTTTGTTTCATAATTCTAACGTATTTTATTCCTGTATTATTCACATTTTATACACAGGATGTGCTAAAATTAAAAAAAATGATTCCGGCGCCAAAAGGTTAAGATGGTAGAATTTGTTGTTGGTAGAATATCTTACGTAGAAATAAGAGGTCGCTGGTGTGATATTATTGCTGCGAATGCGCATGCTCCGACAGCGAGGTTACGCAGGCCTATTTCTATGAGGAATTACAACATGTACTTGTTCAGTTAGCTCAGTACCACATGGATATTCTGTCGGGAGACTCCACCGCTAAACCACTGGCAGAAATTTTTAAACCGACGAGTGGGAACGAGAGTTTTTATGATACAATAAAGATAATCGTTTTAGGGTAGCAAACGTTGCCGCATAAAAATCTACTTGCAAAGAGCACATTGTTCTTAGATAGCAATATTCATAAATATACTTTAGTTTCTCCTTCTGAAGGCTCATAACAGATTTATGGAGCTCAGGCATATCTGATGTGTTTTCTTTCAGTGGAGCTGACTGTTGTATTAATTAGTGTACGGTAGTTGAAAGGGTTAGACACACACATGCATGTAAACAAACGAGAGACGCCGAATTTGGACATGCGGATATTGATATCATGAAGGTAAAACATGTGGATGTTACAGCAAAAGTCCGGAAATTTTGACGTTTTGCTGACCGTGCATCTCAGTATAATCTTAAAAATTAACCAACTTGATGCACAAATTCTTGTTTTATAATAAGTTTATTATATATATATATATATAATGTATGAAAACGGGGAATGGAAAAGTCGGACGAATCGAGAACTAGAAGATATAAGGAAAGGAGAAAATATAGTAAAATGGATAAAAGGGCAAAGGATAAGCTGGTTAGGTCACCTAGAGAGAATGGAGGAGGATAGGATGCCCAAAAAGATCTTCACTCAAGAACGGGAAGGAACGAGAAGGGGAAGACCTAGGAAAAAGACGGAAAGAGGAAGTAGAAAGAGATCTTCAAGTGCTGGGAGTGAGAAGATGGAGAGATTTGGTGGCAGACAAGAAAAAATGGAAGGACATTTTTCGACAGGCCAAAGCCCACAGTGGGCTGTAGTGCCAATGGAAGAAGAAGAAGAAATATATTATATATATTTATTATATATATTATAATAAACTTATTATAAAACGAGAATTTGTGCATTAAGTTGGTTAATTACTAAGATTATAGTAAAAGTTCGGGTTAAAATCTTAAAGAGATTTTCGGCTTTGGAGAATTTAAGTGAATGAAAAAGCTATAGTCTGACAAAATATTGCAGTGAACACCAAAACCTCGGCTGAAGCGTGTACAGATCGTTACGAAAGGAAGCATCATAAATTATGTTTTGATGAAAAATGTTAAAAGCCTTCAGATCAAAGGCATGAAGCTAAACTGTAACTGTCACAGGATCCGAGTGAAATTGATGTAGACAAACAGAACAATGTAAGAAGAAAAACAGTAAACTTTTTAGGACTAACAGCAGGAAGTATTTGAAAGGTTAAATTAATGATTGTGAAACAAACATTACGAACAAGAAAATTAAGAGACTAGTTGTGTAGGAGGTATTAATAAATTTAAGAAGGATTAGCGTCCTACTAACGCAAACATCGTTCGCGGATAATTTGTGTGTCCAGTAATATTTTTAAAAACATTTGTAAAATAAGGGCTAGGAAAATATTGTACAGCACTTAAATTGTCACCAAAAAACAATTTTTAATGAGTAATTATTAATCAATCAAATCAATTAAATGTTTTTTCGGAGATCGGACACTAGTTAAGCCAGAAACTAAGACACTGCACATTCGTGTTCAAAATCAAACTCTGCCAGTTAGAAGGCAGCACAAAATATCAGTAACTGACCTACACACAAAGATTATATTTCAGGAGATTATTTTCCGCACTAAATATTTTGACATACTAGCCCTAAAATTATTTACGAAAGTTAATTTAAAAAAAACTTTGTTACGTCGATGACATGTTAAATGTAGCAATTTTTTTTCGCGAAACTCCTCTGTGAAAATTGTAATTCAAATGAGCAGAAGGAATAAGATGTTACAACTGGCTGAAAACTCGCATACCATTGCACACACGACCTATCAGTCAATAGCTTTGGTTTAGGTATATTATATTATATATATGCAAGGGTGCACAAATCCCAATGGACTAAATTTTTACTGTGGTCTCTTAATATTTGTGGGTATTCAGTACGGAAATCATTTGTTGTTATCCTTCTGACTCCTGGAATTTTGAAGTAACTCCTAGACGTTTGGAAAATTTGTAAAATTTGTATACCCCTGTGCGTATGTACGTATTTTACCGTTACTGTGTAATTCTGCTATCTCACGAAATACTTGGGCATTCCACCCGTCATTTTGGAATGTTTAGCTGAATTATATTACGAGAAGGCGCTTCACCACTGTAAAGATTTACGTTTCAAAATAAGGAGGTGTTCCTTTGCGGGAACTGCTACAGAGCAGTTACGGCGTAAAATGATAAGCCATTGCACAGAAACAAGTGTACACCGAGGAATCCAATATAAAGCATAAAATTCATAATAATGAATAAGACATCAATAAATTATGTAAACAAGGATCGATGTATTTACATTAATATCAGTTTCTTATTGCAAGAAATTTAAATAAATCTTGTAGGGAGTGTAACAGAAAATGTATTCTATGGATTACGCAGTTAAAGTCTATAGAGAAATGGTAAGCTTTAACGCTTGAAGGCGTGTACTGCGTAGGTGTTCGGTAAAAATAACTCCTTTACACAATAACAGTAACATATATACGCCACGATTTGCTGCTGTTGTATTGTACTTGGTTGTAGACATGTCCTGTAAGTAATAATCATGTACACTAGATGTCAGCATGTGCGTTCAGTAAACTAGCTGTTTATTTTACAAGCCATTAGCCGGTACCGAATAGGCGTATCCAGAAGGCTTCGTCTGATGCCACACACGTATTCACTGCATACTAGATCCACGTGGAGCTTTCATTCATAACAAACACACACAATCACAATTCACTGGTACATGATACACAGCATAATAGTGTTTTTAGTTTCGAAACGTTGATGGCGTTGAGATCGCTGTGGCAACGTCAGTAACTGTATGAATGGGGAGAAATAACAAGCCACACCTCCGGACGGGGTCGACCCCCGGTAGAAACAGAGAGAGAAAGAGTTGAAGCAGACCACACAAGTCGTGGACATTCAAACATAATGCAGCATCAAGACACACATACATGGCTCCTGTCTTAAGCAGGCTATCCTGGCTGGTATTTTTTGTTTTATACACTCATTCACACCTAGCCCATGCTGCAATTGTTCCTCAAGTCAGGCCACTACCACTTCACTTTCTTTAAAGTCTATTATGCATTAACCCTTATCCTGCTAACGTGGAGAATATGGTGAGATCCTAATAATGGCAGCAATTGGCAGATGGGATTTAATTCGGCGTTTAAATGGTTAATTATTCCATTATTCGGCTCTATGCCGCTAACCTTATTTGTTGAAAACGTTGTGAAATGAATCGTAACTTCATAACAAATAAACAAATTATGTATATACGTTTGTGTACAATACATGGCGTACGTAATACCTTGTGTTGTACTGAGCTAATTGATACCTAAAAAACTTGGAAGATTAACCTTTAAATTCCAGCGGTAACTAAACACACCACATTAGGAAATTCTGCGTTTTACCACCCAGTGTATATACGTAGAAATTTCTCTAAACAACGTTAACCGGTTGGTCTTTGTAATGAATAAAGGTTGTGTTTATTGTGAAGTATGAGCTGAATTTTTGTACAAAAAAATTTAGTTTTCCACATTTTGGTTGAGGATTCAGGTCTCTTGGTTTGTTTCGCCGAGTAGCAGAGTTATTTTTTTCCGGAATTTTGAAGAAATTTACCGCCCTAAAGAAAAACGTCCGACTTCTCATACTGTTTATATAGGACTAGGTCTGACATGGCGGTCGATTAATTGTATATCGGACATAATCCCAAAATCGTAGTTCGTGCTATTACAAAACACACACGCAACAGTCTTCTTTCTGTGGAAGGCTACTGATCCTTTTTTCCAAAAATTTCTATATATTTAAAGTTTTATTTTAAGAACGAATAACGAACAAACTAAAAATAGTGAATGATTTCAAAAATTTCACATTGCTCTCTTACACTTACGTATAGATATTGCATACTATTCTGCAGTGATATGATTATATGTTTGCAGTATGTTGGTAACCCTAGTATTTACAATTTGAACATAGCAGCAAAAAACGCCATTGAACTGTACGCTTGAACTGTTAAGTTCCTCGCACATGTATTATATAATGATACACTTTTCATTTCTTTCTTTTTTTTTTTGCGATTTTTTAAATAAAGACCAGGATGTACTTTATTTCACTTTGACACTCGTATCGAGTTCTTAGCACGCGTGACCAAACAATAGTACTGCCTGGTAGACATCATACTTACATATGCATCTGTTAATAGTACAGTTCGTATGAAAATTCAATTAAATATGCAAATAAATGACGTCTAATTAAATGTTTTATTTAATTAGGAACTTTTGTTCGCCTGAAATTACAGTCAGCATGGGCACAATTCTTTCTTGTAAATGCTAGATACCGAACCCGTAACTGTAAATTTGAATAGCTGCTGTCGTGAGGGGCAATATGATGAAAAATTGTTATTCCGAAGGAGCAATTGTGTGTGGAAAAGAGAAGGGAAAATTGTTCCTGAACTGGAAGCACACAATAAAGACGTGTAAGAGTGCGCAGGTGTATATCTACACATTGGCGACCCCAGGCCTCGATGGACGCAAGTGTTTTGTTCCACGATCCGGTCGTTCTAAGTGCGGGGAAGAGCTGCCGGTACCCATCGTATAGGAGTCGATATGGACACCACGGTCAAAGGAAACCATCCCTTACCGGCAGTGGGGATTAGTAACGGATTTATCGCTCATCAAGGACGTAGCTCTATAAACTTGAAACTTATGCAGTTTTTGAATTCTGACAACTGGACAATTCACCGAGGAATCATTAATAAAGTGACTTTGTAGACTGACAACAGTTAAATCACTGAAATAATTGTGGCAGTTACATTTAACCCTTTACCTGCTAACGTGGAGAATATAGTGAGCTCCGAATAACGCTAGCAAAGGACAGATGGGATTTAACTCGGCGTTTAAAGGGTTAAACAACCCCCCCCCCCGCCTTGTAGGTGACAAAACTAGAAGGATTGTGTAAGGCATATGGATGGTAGGTATCAGTATACAAATAGAAGAATATAAGCCTACGTGTCGATTCTTACGTTGACTCAGCTGTAATCCCAGGAAATATGGGAGGTGCGTTTTATACGAACTTCATTAAACAGAGTCTTTGAGAACTTTGTCAAGATATTAGCTGCTAGTTATGGACTACAACAGGTTCATGTCCGCTCCTTGACCCTATTCTGAGCCACACCCTTTAAATTCACGCCCTTAAAACATATTTATTTCAATTCTTTGTTTTTAACCTCCCATATTCTCATATGATTTATACACGGTGTTAGTACTTCAGATTTTCCTATTACAATTTTTTATTCGCCTATATTTCTCATATGTTATGCAAGGTTGTCCTTCTTCATCTTCCCACAAATAAACACTGTAAAAATATTTTGTGAAGAATGCTAATTTAGAGCTCAACGTTACATAATTTATTTACTTCTTCCTTTCGTAAATCCTTCTAACTTACAGGCAAAGCAAATTGCACCATGAGCAGACAGAACCTACTTGAAAAGAGATGCAACTAGAATCCTTTACAGTTTTATACACTCTGTTGTTTGAGCGTGGAATTTGTTTTTCAGGAGACATAAGTAACCGTTTAAGTTTCATTTACAAATAAATTACATTCATTAAAAACCAGAAAATTTCGTTCAAGAAAATGTATGGTTTATTGTGGGTGATGTGTGGCAACATTGGAAACTCATCCTGGAAGGAGACGCTTGTACAGCGGGGCTTTAATTTCGCGTATGTCTAATATTAGAATGCTGCATAATCTGAATTATTCTGTACTCATTTCTCTCTGGAGTTACATTCCTATTTAAATGCCTGTTAGTTAATTTCACGTTTATTATAGGCGTTCCGCTTCTTCTTCAGTCACGAACACAGATCACTGAGACCCAAGACGTCCAATTTTTGGAGTTCTTAAATCTCTTTAGGGTTATTTGGGAGGGCTTCATGAAAGGGAGATTTGAGCAGCTTCTACCCATATCGAACAAACAAACGCTGATACGTACCTTTTCCTCGATACCGATTTTACACACATGGAAGGCAGCATACGTCTTGAAAGGTGCCGCCCATGTGAGACACTATAGTATAACTTGTGCAAACTTAACAACGTTTCTACATGAAAAAATTATAAAATCCACAGTCTCCATTTAAGACAGTCATATTGCTGCTTCTGCAAGAAGATCTGATCCAGCTAACTCATTGCATGGATTGGTCGTTGAGAAGCTGACATGCGATGAGCTGATACAGTTCCCAGTCTTATACATAACCAGTGTTCACACGGGCCCACCAGTAGTGTATGTCCTGCAGCGGATAAATCGGTCTCTTAATACTATATTTTAGAGGCATTTTAATATTATCCTTATTATTGCACCGTGCATTTCGCAGAATCACTTTAATTATCAACCAACAAATACACTTACATAAAATTTCACATTAAAATACTTAAAATCGCTCCGACATGTTTCGATCCTTAAATCATCTTCAGGGAGCTACATTTTTCCCTGCTAAAGTCATTTTAAAAACATTCACAATTTAATTATGTTAACAGGGTGTTGTGGCAGCATGTCATGTTGTACTCCTACACAACATGACATGCTGCCACAACACCCTGTTAACATAATTAAATTGTGAATGTTTTTAAAATGACTTTAGCAAGGAACAGCGTAGCTCCCTGAAAATGATTTTAGGATCGAAACATGTCGGACCGATTTTAAGTGTTTTAATGTGAAATTTTACGTAAGTGCATTTGTTGGTTGATAATTAAAGTGATCATAATATTATGTTTCCATACGAACGTTCGTCTCCCAAGTACTGTGTTCTCTTAATGATGTCTATTCCCGATGTTAAAATACATAGATCTGTAGTCTACCTCCGCTCCCCCATAAAGTTTCATGGTACAGTGCTTAATTAGGTATAGGAGCAACTTCAATTTAATACATTCTAACTCACTTTCGGTACTTTATCACACAGTCTGAGTGTCGTTTCTAGACTTTAACATGCAGCTTCGCTAATTGTTTTGTTGTGAACGTATAATTGCGTATCATTAAGTAATAAAACACACAAAAACCAGGTAATTACCTTTAAATTACATGAGTGCCACGAATTCTTCGCTGAATAATTAGTTACAAAAAGTATAGCTAGAGGGAGCAAGCTTTAACTAAATGGGTACGTTGTCTTTGTTTGCCTGCAGATCTAAATTGTTTCTCTGAAGTTACGTAATTGAGGAAACAAGAAATACAACTGTAATTGAGTAATAAACAAAAGTGTCTTATTCTTAGTATCACGAGCTCTTTGTGAAGACGATGCAAGATCCGCGCTGCAGGAAAGTTGTAATGTATGCTACTCTGTGTAGAGCAGTATGATTGACTACTTTGTCCCTCTCACTATTCACTGCACGGCCTACTTGCGATAAAGTGCAGGAGGAATGTGTATTTAATTTTTATATAAGGATTTAGACGTTTTAAAAATAACATGGAATTTAATTTGAATCTCCGCAGACAAACGAAACTTAGTGCTTCACACTGCTTGTAAAAACTGTAATTCGTATAATACGACATGTTTCATTTCATTATTTTTATTAAATCCTCAGCATGCTCCATTACAGTAAGTAATACTACATGCTATTGTAATCTTACATTTCTGTTAAACAATAGTTGTAGGTATCAGTCTATAACACAACAATATATAAAAAGATGTTTAATAAAGGGTGATAGTAACTACATGTTTCGGCCCATTGGGCCATCATCAGGTTTTCATCCGAAAATATGGTGGTAGTGCTTTATAGGATTGGTATGGGTATGTCACGATGGTGAGATCTCAGCATCTGTGATGTTTGTTATATGCTATTGTTAAGGAGCACGTGCCCCTTAAAATAGCATATAACAAACATCACAGATGCTGAGATCTCACCATCGTGACATACCCATACCAATCCTATAAAGCATTACCACCATACTTTCGGATGAAAACCTGATGATGGCCACATTAGGCCGAAACATGTAGTTACTATCATCCTTTATTAAACATCTATTAGATATTGTTGTGTTATTGACTGATACCCACACCTATTGTTTATATACACACAACGGGGATGGCTCATTTTAGAATAACTTCACTCTTTTCGGGAATGTTCACAAAGCAGCTTTTTCAAGCCTGGCCATCTGTCTGTCCGCATGGACTTAGATCCAGATGGTTGGACTTTATTTAAATTTTATACCGGGATGTTTTGTTAAAACCTGTCCAGAAAATTCAGGTTTGATTAAAATTGGTCGAAAGTAATACAAATATTTTACATGAAGACTAATGAACATTTATGACTATTCTGATACTAATGTTACCATAGTCACCACTGTTAGTAATCAACACTAATGTGCCTTTTTTTTCTTCATGCAGTTTACATGATACATAACTAAGGAAAATAACAGAGAGTGCAATCATAATATTTAGTATACTGATTATGTCCAGGAGTATAAAGTTTGGTACTTAGACAAGGCTATAAATAGACCTACAAAGTTCTGTTTTCAAGTCAGCAATTATGAAATAATACGAAGGGAGATAAATTTGATGTTATGATCAATAAATTTTACAAAATTAACACAAACCTATAAACAATGTCTGCAATGAAATATAATAACAGAACCAAACAACAGCAACATTCTACAATAAGTGCAAAGTTGTGAACAACAACAAAATGTGTGACTGTCTGAGAAAGGGCCAGGATGCAAATAGCTGAATGCACCTCGTACACTTGCTGTCTTCTTTCAGTTGGTAATGCTGCATAATTCTACTATTCTACTTACGGATCAGGCCTGCGTTACTCACTTTATACTACTGTATCATATTACAATAAAACAGTCTCAAGTTGGATCATACTGTAATGGTTTCCAAAAAACTGCAAAATATTAAATATATCTACAGGGGTGCTGATATGTCCTTAGCCTGACCAGGAAGGAAACAAGCTAATGCTTCTGTCAGAATGGCGTGGATTTCCTTTGGTGCCTTGCCTCGCAGGAAAAAAAAAACTTGATGACAGCTCGCGTCTCGATGTTGTTGAAATTGCGTGCGTCACTGACGTGCTTCCGAGCTTGTTTCCTTCCTGGTTGGGCTAAGGACTTATCAGCACCCAGGTAGAATGGGATCAGGGTTAGAATGAGCCTTTATCAGAAGACTGTGCCTGAGAACATGCACTGAAGGCTAATGCCAAATTACCTATCATAAATGGAACCTGCACGAAGAGGAACTGAAAATGACATACCTGAACTGAAAAACACTCAGCTACAACGTTGATTGGTTTGTGTTCATGTATTACATTTGTGGGATATTTACTGATTCTAACAGCAGCTCAAAGCAGGTATCAGTGAATAATGAATTTACAAGGATGTGGAAGGAAGCTGCTGTGGTCTAATTCCAGATGGTAACTTGTTAACCACCTGACACAAAGATGCAAACCACAAATGACCTCAGGTCAGCCAGCCCCTAGGCAGATACAGGCCCCGGGAACACCTACTTGGCTACAACATTGAGTTCTGTTCATATAATTTTATAATGCAATTTGTAAGAGAAGAAAGATTCCAATTAATTAAAAGACATGTGAAAGGAAGTGGGCAAGACTTATTTGAAGGTAGTATCACAGAATCTTGCATCTCCCTGGAAGGACTGAGGAAAACCATGAAAAACCTTGGTCAGCATTGTCAGTACCCCAGCTGAGATTCAAAATGGGCACTTCTCTTCATAAAAGATTCAGAAGGACTCCTGCTTTCGGAAAACTGCTTGGTGTGCCTGAATTATGACTGCACAAAACGAAGTGAAATTCCCACTCAACTCTTTAAGAACAGTGGTGACTTTACGTAGTCTGTCCAAAAAGTTCGTGCAGTGGGTTAGCGGAGGAGTGGGATGTGAACTGGTGGTGCATCCCTCCAGCTCTTCTCACTCAACAGGACCAAGTTGACGTTCAGTAGGAGTCTGACCGCTCTAGGAGAAGGCCAGACTTCGTGCATTAGTTTTTTGTGGAACCCGTTTTCTAGCACTGTCAAAATGGAGATTGATCAACAGCTTGAACAACGGATTAACATCAAGTTTCTTGTGAAACTGGGCAAGAACGGCACCAAAATTCATCAAATATTGCAACAGGTTTATGGAGAGTATGGCCTAAAAGGGAAGAACTGCTTTCTAGTGGGTCCAGCACTTTTGGGAAGACCGTGAAGACCCCAAGGACGATGCAAGGTCAGGACGCCCCTCCACCTCAAGTGGTAATCATCGATTGTGTGTGTTCTCTCATTCTCAGTGACCGCCAATTGACTGTTAGAATGATAGCAGAAGAACCTGGTTTGGGGAAATCATCCGTTCACATGATTTTGACGGAACATTTGGAAATGAAAAAGGTCTGTGCCAAGACTGTACCGAAACTGCTCACTCCTGAGCAAAAGTTGCGACAGAAAGAGTGATGTGTTGACTGGAAAACCTCAGAGGAAAGTGATGAATTCTTGGAAAGGGTCATCACAGGCGACGAATCATGGATCTATGAGTACGACATCGAGCTATAGTCGCAGAGCAGAGAGTGGAAACAGAAAGATTCGCCAAGACTGAAAAAAAATCATGGAAAAGCAAATCAAAGTCATGTTGATGGTTTTTTTTTTTGACTACCATGGAATTGTGCACCACGAATTCGCACCTGAGGGTCAAACTGTCAATGCAGTT
>Ga0123352_10001671_pt1 | contig 29914 bp, 20 predicted proteins | sample TergutLab28metaG_FD_89700 | JGI IMG/M metagenome (GOLD analysis project Ga0123352, IMG submission 89700) | Labiotermes labralis P1 segment gut microbial communities from Petit-Saut dam, French Guiana - Lab288 P1 | ecosystem: Host-associated > Arthropoda: Insects > Digestive system > Gut ... | reverse complement strand
TGTTTTTATTTGTTTTTTTTTTGTTTTTTTTATTTTTTTTTTTTTTTTTGTTTTGTTTTTTTTCTTGTTGGGTGGGGTGGGGGGGGGGGGGGGGGGAGAGCTTGATGTCAAGAAGGATTGCTAATTTAAAAGGTTATGAGCATTAGGTTGTTTTCTTTTGGGTTATGATATTTCTGGATTTACCCTTAGTGTGGGAGCAGCCAGTTGCTGCTAGTGGTGGTAATAATCAGTAAAAGTGTGTTGTGTCATCCACGAGAGTGCAGTCTCGGTCTTGACTGGTTTGAAAACTGCAAATATATATTATAGGCTTTGGCACTCTATACCAGTCCTTTAACCAAGTTAGTAGGTTTTTTTTTTTAATGATGCAACTTATAGAGTTGCGTAGTGTTTAAAGTGACATTAGATATGCTTCAAAAATGTTTTTCAGTTTGATCTGAATGTACCAGAACTAGGTTCTGTTTTTGGCCTGATGATGGCTCACTGTAACTGAAACATGTTGCCAAAATTGTAACTTTTAGAAGTTGCTGATTAATATATGTTGTGTTATTGACGTGATGAATTGTTACATTTATTGCAACACAACGGGACGGTTCTTATTAGAATTTTAAGCATTTACTGGCTTGGTATCAAAACAGACTTGTCCCTTGTGTTTGTTACTCATCTATTCAAACACACTGTTTTTCTTAATCAGTCATATCATTCACGCTTCTCTAATCACTGTTAAACTAATGTAACTAAGTACAAGTAGTCTGTCACCATGTGGTCGTACTGTAGCATACTGTAATGCCTTGGTGTTGCATTGCAGAGTCGTCATTTTTATGAGAACGGATGTCCTTGACTTTTTTTTTTGTCTATTTAATTTTAGAAGTGTCTCATTTCCTTGATATTGTCTGTTCACCCCAGTGTTTTTCTTATACCATTGACATTTAACTTATTATACACTTGTGTACATTGTACATTCAAAAGCTTAAAGATATTAATATTTCTGCATACGTATTGCCATTGGGTTGAAGTTCTTATTGTACCTATTTCTGATTCATTGACCACAAGATGGACTTTTCTTCATCAGTACCTTATGGTATGAGTTCTTTAACATGCTTTGGCCCTGGCTCCATCTTATCATAGGAGAATGCTGTTTTCATAATAAAACATGCTACTGACATGTGCAAGATAAACCTTCCATATTTGTAAATACAGATTGCATTATATGTGTTTAATGGCGACATAACTATTACACCAGTAGTTATACTGAGCAGGCCTCAACTGTATGTATTAATTGTAGTTACTACAGTTCTGTCAAGTTAGCAGATAGGTTTTAAGTCCATATAGCACTGCAATGTGACAGTTTTGCACTTAGTGTGGATGTCAGTTTTGTCAGTTCACTGTGGGAGAATTGTTATTGGATTTTTTGTTTTAATTTTTGGGTGTGGTAATGTGTATTGAGACAGGCTTTTGAATATGTGGTTTCTGTACTGGTGGTATATTTTATTATCTTCATGAGGGAATCAGGTTATTGATCATTTTGCAAATGAATTGAAATAGCATTGTAAGCTCAGAAAAAAATTATAAAGTAGTTAAACAAATTAAAAATTAATTAAATAAACAGGTGATATGCTATGTAAGTGTTTTAGTGTTTAAATCTCTGTGTGTATATATATATATATATTTCTAGGCATTTGGTGCCGTGGAAGCCATGTCAGACAGGGTTTGCATACATTCAAATGGCACACAGCACTTCCACTTTTCAGCAGAGGATCTGGTTTCATGTTGTGCATCTTGTGGGTTTGGCTGCAATGGGGGATTCCCTGGTGCAGCTTGGAGTTACTGGGTGAGAAAGGGGATTGTCAGTGGCGGTTCATATAATTCACATCAGGTAATGACATATTTGGAATTCTCTAAATGACCTCTTCCTGTACCTGTATATACATACATACATATGTACACACACACACACACACACACACATATATATATATATGTGTGTGTGTGTATATATATATATATAAGCTATATATTGAAGTATTACAGTGCAGTGCCGATCCCAATGGCAGCATGGTGTAAGGCATAGGTCTGTGGGTGCTTGCCTGCTGAGATTGGGGGTTCATATCCGACTGGGGCATGGATGTCTGTCTCTTGTGAGTGTTGTGTGTTGTCAGAAGTCTCTACAGTGACCTGATCACTTGTCCAGAAGAGTCCTCCTGCCTATGGTGCATTGTTGTGTGTGATCTAGAAATCTCATGAATGAGGACGCCATAGCCCATGTTCAGCCACAGTAAAAAAAAAAAAGTACAGTGCAGTTTTGATTCTTCAAGCCCCAAATGCTGTAGGTACCATTTGGTTTCAGCCAGTGTACTGTAGTCAGGCCTTTAAAGCCTTTTTTGCATCTTACATGGGAAGGAGAGTTTGTGATTTCTTACAGTGTAAGTTAGTAGTGTAAATTATAATTATTTTTCTACTGTTGTGTGGTTGCATACAGTGTTACATATGTAGTATGTTTTAATACAGTGTGTACAACTTTGTATAGGTAATATGTTCTAAATTATCATAATCTTCATACTCCAAGCTTTTGGTAATTAGAGGGAACCTTGGCCCTGTTCACTTAAACTGTTGAGGTTCTACTGTTTTTATTTTTGTTATGGCCCATTAATTTATTCAGTGACCATCTTTTCTCCTCCTGTTCTTACAAGATAGGTTTGAAAAATAGAATTAAATTCTGTTGATCACTGTGTAAAATCCATTTCCATTAAGGCTAACAAGAAATGTATGGTCATTTATGATAATCAGGATAGAGAAATAACTAATACATAATTTGGATATCCTTTGAAAATAAAGTGAATTTCATACTTACGTGAATGGAAGTAAGAGAATTTACCATCATGATGAAAGTACAAGTTAATAAATTTGGCAGTGCATACTGTAATTCAGAAAAAAGGGGTGGGGGGAAGCATTTTGATGATGCTGGCTGTAGGCGCCCTGCTCCGGTTCAGCGGAATGTATAAGCGTGAACAGAAATTAATCTATTCATAAATAAATGCTGGTCAAAGCAAATTCAAATTAGTTTTACTAATAAGCATGTGGCATGTATGGGTGAGGAGAAGGGGATGTATAGAGTCTTGGTGTGGAAACTGGAGGGAAGGAGACCACTGGGGAGACCTAGGCATAGATGGGTGGATAATATTAGGATGGATCTCCAGGATGTGGGATGTGGGTATATGGACTGGATTGGGCTGGCCCAGGATAGAGATAGATGGCGGACGCTTGTGAGTGCGGTAATGAACCTTCGGGTTCTGTGAAATACGGGCAATTTCTTGACTAGCTGCAGACCAGTTAGCTTCTCAAGAAGGACTCTGCACCATGGAGTAAGTAAGCAAGCAAGCACTAATAATGTAATTTTGTACACTAGAACTGGTTAATGTTTCTTGTAATTAGTTCACACTGTTAGCTATATTGTAATAATGTAGTAGGAGAAGGTGTTTTGCCTCCTGCATAACACAACCTTATATGTGCCATAGGCTAGGAGTTACAGATGAACTTGCTACACTATTCACTTGACCTATTAACACTGACTTGTGGATTGTTCTGTTATCACCCTTATGGTAACACAATTGTAATTGCCCCTTGAAATATGATTGTAGTGGTTTATGTTGCAAATACAGAATCTACGGTGTTAACTATATGTCGTTTGTGGTTCAGAGTTACACATGCACTTGCTAACGTTCACTGTGCACCCCTGTGGCTCGGAGTTATGCGTTGAACTGGTCCCACGCCACGAATAACACACAGGACAGACGCCAATGACGTCATTTTCGCGCCTTTAATCTCAAGCCCATGCTTTATTATAATATTGTACAATCTTCGGCGCACATGAATTTAGAATTGAATGTAATGATTAATACAAATGGTTACACAAAATTTGTCCTTTGCGTGAACACTGGCAGTTGCTGAGATTATATAGCATCCATGTTACATGGTTACAGACCATTGGTGAAATGATACCAATGGGAATACTGAAGTCTGTTACATGTTGTGTTTTATGAATGTGAAATTTTGTCTGGCACTCTGAACAAATGACCGGGAATAAATATTCTGATGAGAATATTTCTGCTCCAACAGATTTTGTATAAATTCGTTATTCACCCACCTTAGGTACTTTCCTAGGACTTCCATAATTTCATGTTTCTCCATCATGACAACATTAAGTGACCTGATTATAAATTATGAAGTTTTCTGTTGTGTGATATTTTTTATCCCTTTTGGGACGAAATATTTATGTTCTTTCAACAAGACTATTGCGCAGCATATAGAACCCCTTTCACAGTTACAGTTTTGTGTATGTCTTGACAGTAAATGTCATAGTATTTTACATTTTTATCCAGGGATGCCAACCATATGCCATTGCTCCATGTGAACATCACGTTAATGGCTCTCGAATCCCATGTGAAGGGGGACATGGTACTCCACGCTGTGTGAAACAATGTGAGGAAGGTTATGATGTGCCTTACAAAAAAGACAAGCACTTTGGTAAGTTTCATTGTACAGATAATAAACAGTAATGTGTTTGTTATAAATGTAACAGTCAAGGTGGACAAAAATTGCACTGAAGATTCCTGTCTTCTGGCATATGACAATATGGAAAATGGTATGTAGGTACTGGCATTTCAGAGGAGCATTCTTCATACATCTTCAGCGTGATCCCAAGGAGATCTGAGAAGGATCACCTTCTCCTGTGAAAACATTACTCATCTTACTAAAATGAGCATCATGCTAAAGAGTTATACAAGGGCTTACCTGTGGGAAAACATTTGGCTGACAAACATATTTTTATTGGCACTTCTGCAGGAAACAAAATGCAATTGAGAGTTGTCTTTACTGATTGTGTGGCATGACAACTATAACTTTTAGTATTAAAAATTGTCTTGTATTAGTTTGTGTAATGTGCTCAAGAGACAGCTTTTCTTGGCATGTACGTGATTATTAACAACTTTTTTTATTTTTATTATATTGTTCTTTTATGGGTGTTTTTACAGTGCGTCTGTCTTGAAAATTTCAGGTAGTGATGCATATAGTATTGGAAATAATGTTGAGAAGATTAAACATGAGATAATGACTAATGGCCCTGTCGAAGGTGCATTCACTGTATTTGAGGATTTTCTACAATACAAATCAGGTACTATTATATACATAATGATTTGCTTACATATATGTACATAATCTTGCCATAAGTTCTGTTACCAGGATTTTGTGGCCTAGAAGGAAAATGAAACGGAACATCCACTTTTTGAGCCAAATAATTTATTAAGCATAGTTTTTAAGTTTTTATTTATAATAATGTCACTCAAAATGGTCGCCTTCTGCCCCAACGCAAACCTCAAGACGCTTCAGCCACTCTGCTATTGCGGCATGCACCTTCTTCAGGCGGATCTCTGCCACTGCTTTCATTGGGGATCTCATCAGGCTGTCCAGGTTGTTGTGACCCTATCAGCAAGCCATGTCCTCCAGAACAGCCCATAGTTTGTAGTCCAGGGGGTTGAGGTCTGGACTCCCCGAGGGCCAATCCTGGGCGCCAATAAAGGCTAGAACGATCCTCTGCAGCCACTCCTTAGTCTTGGCCTTTTGGGCAGGAACTGAGTCCTGCTGGAAGACTCATTCCTGACCACTGAAGAGGGTCATGTTAAGATGTTTCACAACTCCTTGTAGCACATCCTCTTGATACACTCGGACACCAGTTTCACCCCTTTTTTGCAAAAATGAAGTTGTGCCATCCCCTGATGGGACACCTGCCTCCAAACCATGATGTAGGAAAGGTGATGGCATCTCTGGACCCTCAGAACGCACCTCAAGGGATGTTTGAGCATAAAACTTGTTGTTCTGGTTGTTATACTGCTCCTCGATGGTGAAAATTATCTTGTCCGTGACAAGAATGTTTTTGTGCCCGTTCTCGGCGTGCCACTGGACGAGATGCTCTGCTCTTGTCCATCGGATCTCCTTCGAAACAGGAGTAAGGTGTCCCTTTGAACAGAGGTGTGTTCTTGTGTGTAGATCATCCCTGATGAGGCTTGACTTGATTGGGTCAATATGTCCAGCTTTCGGGACATGATCTTCTGTTGCCAGAGTGGATTTCGGCGAATCTGCTCCCGTGCTTTTTTGATAGCGGCTTCAGCCCTCACTTTTCAGGCGTTCTGCCCAAGCCCTGTCTTCAACCCTCAAGAGTTCCTTATAATATTTAATTGCCCGATAGACAAACATTCATGAAGTTTTCAATGGTTTAAGTAGTTTGAAAATAGGATTTTCTACAATTGTGAAGGGCAGTCACAGCCACGTGATTTTACTTGACACCCCACTCCATGCTGACGATGTGAGAGACGAGAGCAAATTGCCTTGGCACAAGTACCTGAAGGGACAGTAGTTCAAAAACAGCCATCCTTACCACTCTCCCACCTCATTGTCTCCAGCTTTGGACAACATGAAAGTTGTAACAGAACTTATGGCAGGACTGTATAATGTAGTATGTGAGCATCTTCTCTTTACCATATATTCTCTGAACCAGCGATTCCAACATCATGTGTAGTTGTATACATTTAAGGCCAACAGAGATTAAAGTGTTACAGAGATCAGTTTTAGTAGCGTACAGTTGTAATACAGGAGGTACTGCTCTTAACAGGAAGATAAAATAGATTAACATAGAAGTGATTCTCTAACTTGTAATAATGAAATGCCTGGTTTCAATCTTAGCCATGTCATTAAGTACCTTAACTTGGGTTTTTCCATTTTTTTGCTACAGCAAAATGCTGGGATATTGCCTCACTTATGCTGTGAATGCTTCCTTCCATATCCTTCCCAATTCATTGCAATCCTAACATTCTGCTGCATGTAATCTCAAGTTGCTCACAGCACTGTAATGTTATGCACCAAAACCCACCTCCACAGGAGGAAATTAAAGGTTCGAAAAGCAAGAGAACTGTAGCCTCTTCAGATGAGGTACTGTTTTGGAATATAATGCAAACTTGTGGGCTACGGCTATTGGAAGAAATTTGAGCCAAATATCTTTGGAGGGCCAAGGTGAGTCGTTCTACCATGGACTCTGGATAACATGCCTAACTTTACTTGGGAGTTCGGAGTGTAGCTGGAGAAGACTGTTCTGGCTGAGGGTATGGGTGTAGTTCTTCCTAGTCTGGTTAGGGAACCATCAAGTAGATAAGACCTTCTCCTCCCACTATCCACCTCTGTAGTCCCCATGAAAAAATGTATGTAAGCTGGAAATCTTCAGGTATTCAGGGGATGATGGCTGTCTTTTCACTGGAGGTAGTGGTGAGCAGGATTGATGTTGAAACAATGCAGTACTTGGCCATTTGAACCACATGCATATTATTACATTAGTAACATATTTGGCTACTAAAAGGTTAAGGGTAGAAGTATCACCTCACCTCCCAATGTAATTTCTGCAGTTACATGTGCCATTGAGTTTGAGCAGAATATTTTTAATGTCTTCATATGCCTTTTTTGTGAAATGATTTTATTTTGAAAATTCTCCATGTCAGAAAGGTGGTTTTGTATTAGTCTTGTTATTTATTTCTATGACTGCATATGATGTATAGTTATAACGACGGAAAATAACATTTAAGAATGATTACATTATGCTGAATTTCTTCTTACATTTAAGATAAAGTTGTTTCTGTGCCTACATACTGCGTGTTATGTAACTATGTTACTTGAATATTATCAGAGTAATCTGGTTTTTACAGGTGTGTACCAGCATGTTACTGGCTCAGAAGTTGGTGGTCATGCCATTAGGATTCTGGGTTGGGGTATAGAAAATGGTACCCCCTACTGGCTTATTGCCAACTCTTGGAATTCTGATTGGGGTGATAATGGATATTTCCGTATTCTGCAAGGCAAAGATGAGTGTGGAATTGAATCTTCAATTTCAGCTGGCTTGCCTCGTGTATAACAAAAACATGATTTCTCTTTTGTGGTATTACTTTGGGAGCCTTTAAAGGAATTGCAGCTTATGTAATTCAATTGCATTTTTTTTTTCTGTGGATTTGTAGTAAAAGCAGTTGTTTTTCTTACATATGTTTGAATAATAAAGTCAGTTCTTTGTTGAAATGTAGTTGCTTTCCAGAAGGAATTGAGAAAATGACATTACAGATTTATTGTATTGATAATGATCATTAATAGAAACAGAGTTGACTGTGGAAGTAGTAAGTAATTATGAAATGACTAAGGCAACCAGGAGGAAAAACTGCTCATGCAAAGAAAGATCTGGAGGTTAGAGTTTAGAATTAAAATAAACGTTACTGAATGTAGACATCTATAAAACAGTAATATCAACAAATGCAGCATTTAAAAACAAAATTTTGTGGTGTATTATTTCGGGTTTCATATTACATGTGAGGAGTGCAAATTGTAGTAGCCAGAATGTTCAGACATTTTTCAATTGAACATGACACCACTAATATGGAGATGGTGCTCTTAGAACCTGCTCAGACATGTATATTCAGTTCTCTTCCATTCAGAACAACTCTGTGGACTAATGCTTGAACCAAACAAATCCATGTTGCTCCAGGGGTGTACAAATCCAAGGTGTTATCTGTTAAATTAGGTGATTAAATTTTGTGCAGTGGCACTTCATATTTTCAGTGTAAGTTTTGCATTTTTTTCACTCGTGACACACAAAAATGTATATCAATTCACATGCAGAGGGCAGAAATTGCCAAGTTACAGTGAGGCCCACAGGTCAGTCCAGAACTGTCCAGTTCTTATTTTTGGATTCACTTCTCTTCACCTTTCTGGTACGTAGAATTTGGGGGTAACTCCTACATTTTTGGAAAATATGTGGATCTCTGTAGTACAACAATTTTCACAGCTGGCTGTCAACAGCCAGATGTTTGGGAAATCAAGTATCAAGACTATGTAGGAATTTTCTGTCATATTTTCTGGCAACATCCATTGCAACACTAAATATTCCTACTTATAAACAAGTATTGCTACAGTCTTTTCCTGAATTACGCTCTGCTTCGTGTGTGCAACTGAATCAGAGTTTTAAAAAAGTAATTTCTGTTATGTTACATGAGAGTCATTGCCAAACTTTTCATTACAATCCCCTAAGTGAATGCTCTAAATAACCTTAGATGACTATATTGTAAAAAGTAAAGTGGTCGAAGTACATTCAACTGGGAAACACCACATGTAAAAAAATGAATTTACATACTTTCCATATGACAGAAGTACCCAGAATGTGTCCATAAACACAACCAGCAGTATCAGTGCAAATGGCAGGCACAGTAAAATAAGAATCTGCTGATGGGCATGATCGAGGTATTTATGGTGTCACGTATAAATACACATTTTATCCGAATGTGCTGCCATATAAAATTGCATTTGGACTATGATGATGTATAATAGGGACATAAAGTTCATTTCCTTAATAAACTGTTGCGAGTATGTTGGAAATTAGGTGTGTAACGGTATGTGCATAAAGTCAATGCTGTCATTTAATGGCTTCATTGAACAACCTCACCAGTTTCATTGATTTTGTATGATGGACAGTGTGTATTGTTTAAGCTGTAACTATTGAATGATATCGGTATCAAGTGTCAAACAAATGCTGGTGTTCTGCAGCAGGTTAGGCAAATCTGCAGTAAATAGACCACTAAAAAACTGAAAACTACATTTTATGGCCAGTCTAGATAATGCATTTCATTTTAGTTTGTTTATAACCATGTGTCTAGAAGGCCAAGTTAAGGAGAGCCAATGCATATCATGCATGGGAGAGAGAAGTAAGATAAAAATTTTGATTAGTTATCCTGAAGGGTCGACACCACTAGGAAACCTAGCAGTATATGGGAGAATGATATTAAAATGGATCTTGTTGAAACTGATGGAGTGTTATGGACTTGATTAGCCTCAAATATTGAACTAGTAGCAGGGATTTGTGAACTTGGAAATGGAGTTCCATAAAAGCTACAGAATTTCTTTGGCAGCTGAGCAGTTAGCTCTCCAAACATGACAGCTTTCAGTTGAGTCTCTGTGCATAAAAAATTTGATACTTTATTACCATACGTAATGTGTGATATGCAAGATGAACTTTTGTGATTTTTGAGGTTTGACAGCGGTGTTCCTGAAGGTTTAAAAAGTCGTATGCAATGTAATGATGTGTCACTGGGCAAGTACTTCTGATGTTTCAAAAGACTACTGCCTTCATGTATGGGGTCAAGCAGTCCAAGAACAACAATTACAAACACGTGTTACATAGGTATGGTTGATAGACGAGGTCACTACCATTCTTTGAAAAATCATGAATTGCTCATCACCAACATGGTGTCATATCCAAGAAGACATGAATTTTCAGGCTGCACAGTTATTGTTGGTCTCAGATCTTAATAATAAACATTTTGGAATGGTTAGCCTGTCTGGGTCAGTGTGGTGATAAGGCTTTGAGCCACACTTCTGGCAGACATTGTTCTATTCACCATAACCAGACCAGCTCTGGTTTGCATCTTTTCAGTCGGTGATGGAGGCTTTCTCCCTTGGGATAAAACCACCACCACCACTTCCTGCTATAAAAATATTTGAGTGAGGCGCCTCCATTTTGTGACTGGTCTCTGTGTGATGTGATGTTTAATAAGGGTAGGAACTCCCCTCCTCCCCCCCCTCCCCCATCTTTGTTCTTATATGTCTCCTATAAAAATGTATGTGTAAAGCAAGTTGTGAGATTATGGGCAAGTGGATTTATTATGTTTCTGGAGTCCTATTTGGATAAAAAATGGAGACAGTATTAAGTAAACTGACTGACTGTTGACTAGACATGAGAAGTTCTGTTCTCTTATCACATCCCACATTGTATTTGTGGCCCACTCAACTTACAATGGCTCTCTTCTTTTGGTACATGTGATTGGATGATGATGATAAAGTCTATGGTCGCCATACTCCATGATTTAACAGTATAGTGCTTAGGTTCCTGAAGAAATTCAACCTTATGGGTACAATATTATTGACAGTTTAATTTACAACTGCATTCGCAAAATGGTGCCCAAATGTTTACATACTTGTTTGGTCATATTACAGCTCCAGCACACAAAACTGAATAAAAACATTCCAATTAAAAAATCAAATTATAGAATTTAATACATCAATAAATAAAGTACATAAATAGTGGCCAGTAGTACACTGTTATGTGAAGAGAATAATGAAATTTCTAGGTTAGTAACAGTCTTTTAAGCAGTAAAATGGAAAACTGTAGTAAGGCTTTTTACACTTATACATGACAGTGGGTACTAGTTAGTTTCTTGAGCCTTCTCTCTCCGCTGCTGAATCATTTCACGAATGTTATTCTCACTGTCTTTCTGACTTCTCTCCAGGTAACTCTTGTTATTCTAGAAGTAAAACAAACCAACCCTGAATTAAAATGCACACTTCCAAATAAAAAATTACGTACATATCCTGGGATCTGTTCGCAGACTTTTGGCATGATTCATAATGTGATTACACAGGTACATTATGTATCTAAAACCTGTCACTAGACACTTCCTATCAGCTTGAAGTTTAAGAATTTTGACATGCAACGAACAGTTTTTTTAGAAGTGATGCACTTTCGCAAGCGAAAGGAAAATATTTCCAGCAACTTTGCACATAATGAGTTCAAACCTAATATAAAGTGCAATACCCTGAATTAGTGTGTGGGCCCCTACTCATACCAAACTGGAACAGCAGTGAAACACTGCCTACTGAAACAACAAAATGATCTGTGGCAACATTTATCATATAAATGAAAAAAGCCTGTAAAATAAGTAAACTTACCTCAAGCACATTAATTTTTTCAGAACAAGTTTGTAATTTGTTTTGAAGATGGTTTCGTACATTTGGAATATCGGTCAGCAAGAACATTCGCCCAACACTCTCATATACTTTTGTGTCAGGATTTAGCCTCTAAACACAAAGAAAACACTAATTTAAAAGAGTTTTTATTTAAACTGGTAAAAATAAAACAATATGAATCACTATACAGTTCAGAAATTCAGTGTTACAGGTTTTGGTGCAGGGCATCAGTCCCTAGATTTGAAGGTTTTCATTTCCTAATCCTCCCCCCAAAATCAGGAAAGATAATTCCATGTCATCAACACAAAAGTGTGCAAATTTCAACCTCTGCCCTTCAGGTATTAATAAAATCTGTTGGTGTATACCTGCACACATTTCAGTTACCGAAAAAAAAGAAAGAAAGAAAAGAAACAATACTGAAATTCATTAGTGAAAGTATGTAACAAAATTCTCTGGTTTAGGGACCATGCTATTATATTCAGAATGTCATGCTCCAAACAGAATACTCTGTTAAGCACTGCAAACTGTATCTGCATGTACAGACATCAGCTTATGTGGCGCATTTCCTTTTCCATTGTAAATTAAATGTGCATGTATGCATTTCATGAAGACACAATGGAGAACAGATGTGTGGCTCCAGTCATTCTTAATTTTGGCACTAGATTGAGGTGACTATTCAGCCACAGGGTTCGGCTGCTTTACCCCTGGGGAAGACCTACAAGTATGCAACAAACGGAAGACTGCATGCGTACCAGACCCAGAATGGGCAGTTCAGAAAACAATCTATTGCACCTGCTGGGAATTAAACAATGATTCCTCAGTTGTCCAGCCAATAGCTTAGTCTTTCCACCGTACAAAGAAAAAGATATTTAATTTCATAAGAAATGATGCAATTATAAGATCTTCGATCATTTGATGGAAATTAAATGTTTACTCTAGTAAACATATACTTACGGTAATTTCTGAATCAGTTAGTCGAGCATGATGCATAGACATTTTCAGGCAACTAATCTCTTCATCTGCAAGTTTCATTTTGTGTGTTGTGTCTGTCAGTTTCTGGTGCAGCTCTGCAAAAGCCTACAAAAACAAAATATTAGCGAAGGAATGCCGTCCTTCAAAGCGCTTGGAAGACTATGAACAGAAGTATGTAATGTGGCCTACTAAAATGTGAACAACTTAAAATCAACATCATCCAAGTCAAATTAGAAACACAAATTTATGAACTTACTGTCAAATAAACACCATTACGACAGTCAATATATTTCTCAATTCCAAATACAGCATTTCTAAGTTCGGCTATTTTAACATGACATTACCTTTTTCAATTCCAAATCCACTGTTTTGGCCATACTTTTTGTGCCAGATGTCCAGGAATTCGAGAACTAAACAAACGTTACTTCGAGGACACAACAACCACTGGACACTAATATCGCCAGGGATAAACTACACAGCGATGATTGTGCTACCCTACACACTGATTTCCACGGATCAGATGTAAACGCGGTATGTTAGCACAATCTACGATCCGGTGCCACCACAGACATCCAAAATGCCACAGACCACTTTGTCCTACAAAACGGTGGAAGGTAAATGCTAGTGTTTAGTAGGCAACGAATTGGGTTGGCATGTATCAATAAAGTTATGTTTATCGATGTCGGTAGATCGTAGATTCAAATTACATGTTCTAACGGCCTTCAACAACTGTCCGATCCCAGTCTTTTCTTTTTCTGAAAAATAATGGGATCTGCCTTTTGCGTGTGGCCACCTACGTTGTAATCTTCCTAGTGTGGTACTACTCTTAGTACTGGTCGACATCCTCCGTGTGTTTATTGTGCCGAGACGGACGTGAAGTAGACATTCGAGACGAACTTACGTTCCCGTTTAGGCCATCACTCTCTTACAGGCAGTGGTGACTCTTTGAAACGAGGAAGCGATGCCTCTGACAGAATGATACCGCGATACATTAATCTACGCAAAATTTTCTCACACTGTCGACCGGTACGATACTTTGCGATCATGTTCTCTAGGACTTCAGTAGCAGCCTCTGCCGAGAATATACTATCATTATTTTCTATGATATTTTAAAAACCTCTACTGTAGTACTGATCGACACTGTACGAAAAATTTGTGAAGATTAATGTAACGGTGTATCTTTGGTTTAGTGGTATGGCTACCTCGTTTCAAAAAGTGACCACTCACTATAACGGAGAGTTAGCCAATCGGGATCCTAAGTCCGTCTCGAATTTCTGATTTTTGTCCGTGACGGCACACCGGACGCAGAGTTGGCGACCAGTACAACACTAGCGCCACACTTGGCAGACTGGAACATCGTTGGCCACATGCATGTAGCAGATGCAAATACAGTGCATTCAAAATTAATAACCATGTTATCCTCCGTAAGTCTGTGAGGCAGTGCAGAGCAATACATAATACTAAGCTAATGGCCTAAATAAAGAGTAACAATTTCTCTTTGCATTTTCCATTTCATGCAATAGTGACGCCTGTGTCAAATTGAGTACAGTTCCATACTTTGTCACTTGACTATACACATTCCTTTATTAAGCACGGTGTCATTATTATCAATTTATAACGATTCATTTTCCTTCACGAAGCGCGAGAATATGTAAGCAAGTACAAGGTATGGGCTGATGCAAGAGCTTTTACAACTCCATCATAACACACCAAAATGACACTAGGATCAAGCCAACCTCCTGTTCAGGACAAGGTTTCTTTTGCCAGTGTTAATGTGGATGGGTCATGAAGTTGAAGACCCTCAGCCTACTCTCAAAGTTAAGTATGCATGGAGCACCCCCCTCCCCAAACCAACCCTTGATGTACCACAATGACATAATTTAACCACATAAAACTTGATTCTTCTTCTTTACTTGCCATGTGAGATATTTACATTTCATTACCAACATGTCACATACTGAGTTTTGGCCCGTGGTATCAAGAATAAAAAGAAATGCAATCAAAAAGATTATGCTAAAATGCATGACGAGAAGCATCAATGAGAACACAAAAGTGGTCAACTGAATCTCCAATATGTAAGGTTTGAATTATGTGGGTGTGTTCACCTGGACAGGTTCCATACAAACAATTTTAACCTTTACCCCATGTATCCTGTGCATATGATGGGCATACTGCTACCTTCAGAGACGGCATTTTACGTATTTAGTCAACGAATTTACGTACTTAAGTTTCTGAGACATGCAGCAGTCACAGTTCTTTCTCCACAACATACCACATATTACATAATGCAAATTTTTGGTTCATACAATATTCATATTTTACAGAAATGGTGACCTGAAATCTAAATGTTCTGCTCTGGTACCAAAGGATTAAATCATATCAGAAGACTCCAAATCATCCTGGAATTGACGATGGTAAAGTGGATATAAAGTTAGTGAAGAATAAAATGGACTGAGGAACTGATCAGAAGTTCTGGAAGAACAAAGCAATGAATACGACTGTGTGGTTAAGATACATAACAGAGTAAATAAGTGCAGAAAAAATATATACATTTCAAACAGAGTTTAACATAAAAATTTACAATCTCTCAATATGAGGGATGCTGTTGTACTGAATCAGATCTATATGCCTTAGCATGGGTGCACTCTTCATGTGTGCTGCTGAATAATTTTACATCTAAAATTGAAATGGCATACCAAATCATATGAACATTGATTCATACTAATCTCTTTCACTTGGCTTCTTGTATGGATATCCAATATATTCAAAGATATCTTCCTCTGATGTTACAACTACAGGTTCTCCTGGAATACCTAAAACAATGGTAAAAAAGTGACTGAACTTCCAATCTGTAGAAGTAAAAAATCTACACTTAAGTATAAACCATGTTGGAGAAAACACAATGGCAGGATCAAAAGCTTGGTATTATACTGCTCTTCATTATGTCACTGATGAATATACATATGAAGTGAGATACCAGTCTTCATCCAAGCGTCATATCCACTACTGGAAGCAGGATGAAACTGAATATATACACGGGCATACGTGTATCACATCCGCAGGAATGTCACATAAAATTATAATTTTTCTGTAATAAGGACTACAGACCACCAATGGGCAAAAAATGTAATGACACACCATTATTTACACAAAATTAATATAATATAAATTTAAGAAATGGCCATATACTACAAATCACATGCTAGTGACTGAGTCATCTTGCATGAAATGTCCTACAAGGAAGTCAACAAATTATGACAATTCCTAATGTCCAAAGCTGGTGACAGTGACTTCTGAGGTATGTAAAGCTAAGAATTTAAAGACCAGAACTGAAGGTGGCAAACTGAGTTCAGTCAAATCAAGACATTATGTACAAATCATATTGTGTGACAGAAAATTAAATGCTTATTGTATTTACACATCACAAGATATGATTTTTTTTTTTTTCCTGGTTCATCATTTAAAGAATGGCAGATTGCTTTATAATTGCCAAGTTAAACAATTTCAGTATGGTTATCCTGAAAAGGGCCGAGGAGGGTGTCATATTGAGGAAAATATGGCAGTTATGACAAAACATCTATGTACACTTGTGAATGGAAGCCGAAGACAGCTGTGAAGTATGTAATGTACCTTCTGAAAACTGCAACAACAAAAACCACCAAAAACAATGAAGCAAACAATGTCTACTAACCACCACCTTAGACTAACAGTCTTCAGACATCAAACTATGTGAACAGCTTGATAACATACACAAACATAGACATTAACACGGCAACATTCCACCTTTCATCTTTGACATGCCATCCACAAACATACAAATTAAAATATACAGAACACAATCCTGCCAACTGTTTTACCTGAATATGAAACTCAGTGTTTTGCATTAAGGGAAAAATATAGGCTGACAATGTTTGGGAACAAGGTGCTGAATAAGGTATTTGGACTAATGAGGTAGAGGAGGCTGGAGAGAATCACATAATGAGGAGCTTCACGATTTATACTCCTCACCAAACACTTATGGCACTTAAATCAGAAAGAGATCGGTGGAGCATGTGGCACATATGGGGAAGAAGAGAAATGCATATAGGATTCTGGGAAGAAATTTGAAGGAAGGAGACCACTTGGATGTCTCATGTGTACATGGGTTGGTCTCTTGTAAACACAGTAATGAATAATTTCCTTTCATAAAATCTACAAAATTACTTGACTAACTGAGGACTTCTTAGTTTCCTAACAAGGCTTATGCACCATACAGTTAGTTAAGTTATGACAACAGTACATACCTGTGGAGCCTATGGGCCGTAATGTATACTCATTGAGGGTGAAACCATTTTGAAGAGCGTAGGCCCTCATATTTTTATTAAACAGATCAGAACCAGTGAAATAAAGAATGCTGCAATAGTACTGGTCATGTGGGGTAAGCCGGATGTCCAAATGACGTGCATGGACATGTTTAGCATCTCTTTTCACTTTATCCAGGCTACACACTCCCTGATGAATGTAAAGAAAGACAGCTTACCATTACGTTTAGAATGGAAATAATGTTATATTATACAAAGCATCTTGCCTGATCAAAAAGATACTGAAAAAAATGACCTTCAAGCATGTTTCACATAAAGGTGTTCCAATATTTGATTCCTTGAAAATAATGCATGGTGGAATCAAACAGTTTCTGGACCAAATTTATTTCTACATAACAACACTTACTTGCTAAACAATGCTTTCCATTCAAAGATGTCTTTATACAGTGAACCCACTAATCATACCACACAACCAAGCACTTTGAAGTTCACTGCTTGCAACTTGGCAATTGCCCCCAAACAATTTTGCTTGAATCTTGGTGATATCATTAAAATTCCTTCCCTCTAACACCATCTTGAGTTTTGGGTAAAGGAATAAGTCCCATGGCACTAAATCTGGTGATTACGGAGGGTGTGGAATGACATTTTGTTTGTAACCTGAAAATTTATATGTTACATGATTGGTATTCTGCTCCTCACTCAGCAGGCAGAACATGAATTTGGCAGAATTCTGATGCATGTTCAGATTGTCTGTCCAAATACTCTGAAATGACCCAATGAAATTCACAGCAACTTTACAGATAGTGATTCTTCTATTTGTGAGAGCAAGTTCTTTCACTCAATTCACATTTTTATCTGTTTTGCTTGTCATCTTCAACAGACACACTGCTTTTGATCTTGGAAAACAATACAAAAACTTGTGTTCTCCCAACTGCCCACTTTCCCAAAAGGTATAACAGTTCATATTTTCCCATAGCATTTCTCCCCATTGTAAAGCAGAATTTGATGCAGGCATGCTGTTCCTTCATGTCTGCCATTTTCTTTGTATACAAAAACCCCAGATGGAACAACATACACATGGACCTAACAGGGCATTACTCAATAATAACAAGTTACAGCCTAATTCCAAGTATGAACACCTAGCAGGAGAAGTTCCAGTCAGGAGCAGTAGCATCATCTCACAGCCAGGCGGAAAATAATTAGACTGCACCGCATATCTATTAACACTGTTTAGAAGAACATAAAATTACATATTCTAGATGCACAAACAATAAACCTAGCCCTCCACAGTGGGAGACTGGTGACTAACTCAACCAAGGCACAGCCAATACCATACTGTAAAACATTACTGAAGCATTCATTAGAGCATGCAGAAACTGTACAACACTGTCATATTTTAAGGAATGCTGAAAGTAAGTACTAAAATATAAAGATAGATTGGTTGGATACGTCAACTTTCTGCCCATACAAAGCAGTTCTATAGGCTGATAGTAATAGTTTAGTAATGTCCAAAAGCACCTGACCATGCAGACCTATATTTATCATAAATGCTAAAACTGGAACTGGACTGCTTGGCCCTGAAGATGAAGGCACTGTTCCCCTGAAATGTTGGTATCTATTTACCAGCTGACAGAGTCTAGCAACCCAGCGGACCTGAATTTCCAATCCAAACAAGCTACACTCCCACATTTCATTATCTTCTTAGAAGAGTGCACCAATTTTTGCCACACTGGGAGTTTAACAAGTTATTTCAACTTCTGGTTAAGTCACCCTTTACACAAGATGCAGTTATTTAAAAAACCATGTTTTTACAAACTTTCAGGAACCTACAGTATATGCTAAAATTCTTTCACCACTTCCACGAACCATATGGAGATAAAGTACTGTATATACAATCAGGATACTCAACAATGGCATGACATCCATACTAAGTTTCATAATAAACACAAATTCCATAAGTTATTAAAGACGTTTCAAGTAAACTGAAATTTTCTAGCCACATGAATTTCCAAATTAAATACATTCAACACGAAAGATGTGAAACTGATTTTCTACATTTATTGACAGTAAAGTACTCGATCTAGTATTTGAAGCTGTTTCAATCCTATGTTGCATTCTTCACCTGAATAACTAGCTACCGTGAATTGCTGCCATGGACATACCTTTTGTTGATGTGGCAGATAATTTAACAGTTTGGAAAGTGAACAGTAATATTGTCTGCCTCACTGCCAAAATAGACTTACCATGAACTTCACATCCCCCAAGGAAATAGTATCAATAATGAGTTTCTTTGATACCAGTGAATTGACTACTTCCTTCAGAAGTTGAGATTTTTTTGCATTTCCATCTGTAGATGTGTATGAAGGATGTGTTAAAAGCACATCTATGTCCCCACTTTCCAATTTTCCACGCCTGTAAGTTGTAAACATTATACACACCATTACATGAATATGAAAAACTGATTACAACAAATACCCATTACATGCCCATAGCTTCTTCTATCCTTTGTAAAATGCAGAGTATTTGGCTTTGGTAAAGGCTCAAAAACTTCAGTAACTCAATATTCTTTGTAAAATGTAGAGTATTTGGCTTTGGAAAAGGCTCAAAAACTTCAGTAACTCAATATCCTTTGTAAAATGCACAGTATTTGGCTTTGGAAAAGGCTCAAAAACTTCAGTAACTCAATATCCTTTGTAAAATGTAGAGTATTTGGCTTTGGAAAAGGCTCAAAAACTTCAGTAACTCAATCAACTTTTCACTGTGGCTGAAATCAGGCTCATTATTCAAACATAAGGAGTTACTATGGCATTATCAAGTGGAAACGGTGGTAAAAGTTGCAGTGATGAGCCTGTCATATGACAGGCTCATCACTGCAAAAAATTGTGACCAAACAAGAGTAAAACTGACAAGCAGTGTGACATGCATAACTGCCAAAATCATGACTAGACAATGGTGAAACATCAGTATGACATATCAGTAACTGCCACAAAAATCGTCAACAATGGTAAAGCTGACAATCAGTTTGACATACCTGTAACTGCCACAAATTGTGACCAAATATTCAGGATCAAGTTCATGTATTTCCTTCTTAATGATTTCTTCTATTTGTTCAATTTCATGCCTTGGAATTTTCCTTTCAAAATCTTCAAAATATCTGTAATAAGTTACTGAATCAGGTATAATCTGGAATTATGCTAACGCATGAAAAATATTATGTACTCACTAACAGAAAAGGTGAAGGTGGAGTTATGCCTGTGTTTAACATAATAATTCTGGGGTATGGAGTGTGGAGGTAAGCCTATAAGCATTACTAGGCTCACTGTGAAATATAGATACAGTGTCTAACTTCATGTTCTGTAAGCCTCTACCAGCGGCAAAAATTGTTTCTGATCCACTCCGGACCAGAAGAGGAATCAGCCTGAGTCATTCTGGTTGATGTCAGAAATGCCCATCATCCTTGTTCAGAAAAAGCCTGAATACATTTCTTAAATTAAATGAACTGTGGCTGCTAAAATATAGTCAAATATGCACCTACACAGGCACCTATAAGAACACATACAATATGGGATAATTCACCACATACATTGCACAATCAAAAAGGATTTATGAGGTGCATAGTTTGTACATCAAACACCCAATAATTAATGCTAAAATACATTTTCACCAACATGTGAGCAAGGTCTGCAAGCATTATTTCAAACTGGTGAGTCTACTGTCACAACGTATCCTTCCAATTACTCACTTTTTGACCACAAGATGTACAGAAGCTAATATTCATTACCACCTGGTGGAAGAAACACTGCAACACTGTCACATATGATAACACAGACACAAATGTTCAGGCTTCTTCAAAGCATTACTGCACTCTGCCACTGCAGCCTCACCAAAGATTGTCAAGTATTCTGAGCCATAAAGCAACGTCTGGGAGGGAACAGATTTACAACTGATGGCATAAAAAAAGAAGTGAGGGAACAGGTATTTACTTTAATCAGTAAGACAGAAAAGCTTATCCAATTTTATGAGGAATCGATAGTAATTTATATACTGCCATCAAACATAAGGAATTTATTAAATATGACATTACATGCTACACTTTCAATCATCGTGACCACCTTCAGGCATCAAAATAAATAATTTAAAACCGAAGTAGACATGCTTTCATATTTTCATGCCCAAGGATGGTAAAGGACAACCAAAACATGTAGCATGTAATGACAGATTTAATAAATTTGTTGTCTGATGGCAATACATAAATTACTACTAATTTCATGTTTTACATATTCTGTGCACTCGTCTTCTACACGCTAGTTTCATTTCCAGCATGATCACTCACGGAGTGTATGCTGTGTATCTACACCTTGAATCTCCACTCCAACAAAAAGAGGAGATACTTAATACTACAAGATGTTTAGAGACACCCTGCTTCACATTTTACATTTTAACACTTCAGGTGTATTTTAAACTGAATAATTTTTAATAATACTGTACATCAACTGACTGTTGTATAATACCATATACATTTTAATATGTTTCATCTTTGGTGCATTAATCAGATCCACAATATATAAATAACCAACAAAATGCACTTCAATGTTTATGATGTATTTTGTTCATTATGTTCTCACCAAAATGTTTTGGCTGCTACTGCGGCCATCTTCAGGGTGATATTATTAATAAAAGCATGCAAAGGTACAAATGTGGTTGGCTGTGTCACTGTCACTTTTGTGTTGTTCTCTTTGTTTTACTCTTTTATCTTGTGAATGTTTTTTTCTAATGTGTCATGTGTGTGTCTGTGCGTATGTAGGTACGTGTGTATGTATGTATAACAATTATATAATGTATATGTATGTGTGTGTGTATATATGTATTTATTTATGTATGTATATATAACAATTATATAATGTATATGTATGTGTATGTATGTAGGTATGTCTGTATGTATGTAGGTACGTACGTACGTATGTATAACAATTATATAATGTATATGTGTGTGTGTGTGTGTGTAGGTATGTATTTATTTATTTATGTACATATGTATGTATGACTATGTATGTGTGTATGTAGGTACGTATGTATGTATAACAATTATACAATGTATATGTATGTGTGTGTGTGTGTGTATGTACGCATAACAATCATATAATGTATGTGTGTATGTACGTATTTATTTATGTATGTCTGTATGTATGTATAACAATTATATAATATATGTGTGTGTGTGTGTGTTTGTATTATAATTTCCATTAAAATTACATAAGTAATATAAATTTAGGCTAAAAATGGGTAATGACCAAACAATTTTAACTCCCAAGATTTTAATCATTACCCATTTTGAACCTATATTTATATTACTTATATAATTTCAACTGAAATTATAATAATTTGTCATTGTTATGGAGTGATGGTGAGAACATAATGAATAAAATACACCATAAACATTGATGTGCATTGTGTTGTTTATATATATACACACATATATAAATATATTTACCATTTTCTAACATATAGGTTGCTTGCATCTTTATAATACTATAGCTCCCTGATGATGGCTACAATATGTAGTTAATACAAATAGCAGCACAAAAACAGACTTTTGTGCTGTAGCTGGAAATAAAACTAGTGTGTACTACTAATCTGTTATGGCATAAGATGAATTCCATCAAAACTGTTGTGAGAAATTACTCTTCATGACAACTAGGTAGAAAATAATTTACAAGTCACACAATTCAATACACCATTTTAAGACATATAATACATACTTAAGTCCTATAAGCTGATGACTGTTCAACTTATCTCCATGCCTGTGGAGGTCTTCAATGGTTTTAACACCAGCATCTACAAGCTGTTTTGCTTTAGCTGGTCCAATTCCTGACACACGTGTTAGCAGATTGATGGCTGTGCTGGTATCATCATCTCGAATCTTGAAAAAAGTTAAATTACTTGTTAGTTGTAAGACACAGAAAAAATACACTCTCATGTGTCTATGTAGAAACCAGGTGTGGGAAGCCTGAGAAGACAGTGGATGGATCAAGCGAGGTCACAAATTATATTGGGGGGGGGGGATCAACAAAAAGACAAATGATAGCTAGATGGGCAAGGATGGAAACATATGTATTATGTTCAACCCTCACAATAAGACACAAACAAATCAATACAACAGAACACCACTACAGCACATATTGTATTTTCCCAATATATGACAAGAATATTTCCTAACTCTTCATCTGAAAAATATGGAGGCCTCCTAATAATCGTACACAAAGTTAAACATGTTCTGTGCATGTGTTCTCCTGAAAATTGAAGATTGTGACACCGTATTCATCTTATAAGCACAGTCACCTCATAATAAGGCAAATACCATAATTTTTTAGGTACGATAACCATTGAGAATATAAAAAATGTTGTGTGTGCTGTAAATGTAAATTTTTATCTCCCTATAAATATACTTATTCTAATTTTTACATGCATTCACATTAGTCACAAAAAGTTCCTATTAGTTCTGGTATTTTTCGTCTGTCTGTCCACATGTATCAACTCAGCCCTTACTTATCAAATCTCCATGAAATTTTATACTGAGGCCTTCATGAAAATCTGCTGAGAAATTCCAGATTTGGTTGAAATGAGACAAAAATATCAGGTGCTATACATAGAGACCTGAGTGCATTTTCTTGCTGCTGGTTACAATCATCATATAAGAACTCTCCCTGAGTAAAATGGTATCAGGCTGTTTGAACAGCTGAGCAGGTACAAACATTAGGAAATGTTTTAATCTCAACAGTACTAAACAAAAGGCACTGTTGCATTTCTATGTGATGCATTCCATTGTTGACAGCAACAAGTGTAAGTCCACAGTTCAAAGGAGACGCATTTCCTAGTTTCCATGGCAACAATATTTAGTTCAACAATGATAATAAGAACTCAATGTTGCCGGCAACATGAATTCGAGTGTTATGATCACCAAGTAAGTATCAACATTATACAAACACAATGGGACATTATAAGAACATTGCCTATATTGTTATATATGTTACTTGCTGTATACAAATGTTTATCCTTACATTTATTGTACCTTGAATTGAATTTTATTTGTAAGTGTGGTTTATTATGGTAGCTTGCATTATGTTTAAGAATGCAGTTAGCAGCCTACCAGTTGCATCATGCACTTACACCACCACTAGGTCCACACCGCAGCTTCAAGTGTTCGTAATTCTCTTTTCTTAGGTGCATTAAATTTATTCCATATCCTCAAGATCATGACCTATGAAGTGCATATTACTTTATTAACTAGTATGAACAGTGGGGTCGTTACTCCTGTACCAAGAAGCTCCTTCAAAATCAATCACATTAAATTTTTACAGCATGCAGAATCCATCAATCTGAAGCCATTAGCCACCTATGAATACAATAATGTCTGTTTTTAATTCATAACTACAGCATACCTTTTCTAGTTTCTGCAATTTTCCTGTTTCAAGAATTTCGTCAATTTTTTTTGAAATTTTGGCTCCAACACCATTTAGCTTCCGAGCCTCTTCTCCAGACTGAATTCGTGTAGGGTGGGCGGCTAATGCAGTTGCTGCATTGCGGTAAGCATTATACTTGTAAATATTACGATTAACATTTCGTTCATAGTCTGCCAGCTCTGTAAAGAATGAGAGATTAAAAATATTAAGGAATGTTTTCAAGTAATACAGTAACATATACACATCAAGATAGTTCTATCAACCAAGTAAATTTGTGTCATATAAAAATCATAATCAAACCCCACTTCCTCAAATGTCCAACCCACAGCCTAGTCACTCTAACAACTTTGCTACCCAAGAAACATCCTGCTTTTTCAGGCAGAGAAATGCTAAAGGACAAATTCACCCCATCATACAAAGCATAGCAGTGAAGCAAGCATTTTCCTACTATACGATTAGTATAAATTTGCATGTTGAGATTAACCACCTACCCCCATCCATCCCCTCACCCTCTGCCCTTGTAAACAGACATATGAGAGTCTTAACACCATGCACATTCAGCTTGTCTTGGGCTGGAAATAAGTAAGAAGAAATGGCTAAATAAAATTTTACTATGGATTCTATTTCACTAGTGAAGTGATGAAATTATTCCTAGCACATCATTTAATTCTCCTCAGCTGTTCAGTGACTACTCAAAGACCAAGTTAACTGACATCCACAATAAAGTGTGTGGACACTTACAATTTAGAAATGACTGTGTTGATTTGGATCAAAGTTTCACGGTTTGGTCATTGCTACTATAGTGATAAGCACAACACCCTTAAGTTTAATAATTACTTTGAATCCATGCATAAATCATACAGCACTGCACAATAATACAAGAAGGAAAAACCTACAATGTTATTTTCTGTAATGACAAATATCATTCATAAAACTGTCACTTATCCTTCAGATTGAGGCAACATACGATGATGCAAATGGAAACACAAATCCACTGGCACTGTTTTATTGCGACCTTTTCCTTGAAGTGGAATGAGAAGAAACTGACTGACAGAAAGTGAAAATTATCAATTACAAAACATATTGGGCTGTGTGTACGTAGAAATTTAAGTTAAATGAATGTGATTATGCAGCTAGACAAGAAATTGAAGAGCCATTTCAAATGACTTCAAACTATATGCATTGATGTAGAGTCTCGTTTCACATTCAGAACTCAAAACTCAGTTCAGAGACTGATTTACATGACACTTTCAAAATTTCTTTAAGCCACCTCAGGAAAATATGGGGCAACTGCAAAATGGGCAACAATTACTAATGCCCACAAGAGCAAACACCAGTTCCTGTTCTCAGCCAGATACAACTACTAATGTCCACAAGAGATCACCTCTCGCTCCTGTTCTCTACCAGATACAACTACTACATACACAAGAACACACCACTATTTCCTGTTCCCAGACAGATACAACCAGTCCACATTTCATTTACATTATAAGTTTTCATTTTGTCACAAACATTGGCAATACACGTATGTACTAAGTCTTCTAGGTATCGTAATGGCACTCGCAGCCCATTTCGGTTCTGGCAACACTGCTTCTACAAGGTTAGGTATATTACGATTTTCTTACACCGATTACATGTTCTCACACTAATGTAAAGCGTACGACTTTACAAATAGAAAAGCGATTCACTACTCTGGAGCTGTAAGTTACTAAAGTCAATAAAAATGTTTGGATTTGACTATTTTAAGTTTCTTCTTAACCTGTATTCTAATAATATTATTACTATTATTATTTACTGAAACTGAGTTTTCATTCGGTGGCAGTAGTCCTTACACTAGTAACAAATAAGAATAAATATACATAAGCGAAGCAATACAATAACACAGTACATAGAAACACACATTTTTTAGGTTTCTGTGACCGTGCATCATGAGCAAATCGTGAAGTGAGAACAGTAACCTTCACAGTGCTCGCACCCTACAACGCAGCGCCCCACAACCGCTACCAACCACATCCAGCAGAACCAGCGCAGCACACCACATGCAGTAACAGACGTCTTGGTCTCCTGAAGATGGGCATAATGATGCCCGAAACATGTTGATAATAAACATCTAACTGTTGCATCTTGTTGGTTTTCTCTCTCACTTCAAGAAATACACATATTACCAAAACACCCACACATCACAAAACCCACACATTACAAAATCCATACATACACACATTCACATATTACAAAACAATTTAAAACAACCATAGTACAAGAATCCCTCTTCGACCAACTTAAACGAACTACCAACCGTAACAGTAATATACAACTACTCACGCTATTAACTGACCTGTCAGCATGTCACATAAATCATGATTTAGATTATCTTCATAGGTTGGAGCCTTCCTCTTCCTTTTGCTCATTGACACGGTTTAAACAGCTTGTTTATCACAAAAGTGGTACTACCTGCTATAGTGTATTATGTTTGTTAAACAATTATCTCCTCAATTTTATACTCTGCTCTACACACGTTCAAAGATTACTGCTTCGTAGTCATTGATTACAAATTTCGTTCCGTTCGGAATCAAAGGTTACAGATCCATGGTCATGACTGCCAATGTGAATATTAGAAAAATAGTTCTGGCATGTAACATCCAGAGAGAAAATCCACGGTACTTCCGACCTCTACTCATCCAGTTGATATAAGTTCTGTGCCCTGTTGGCACGGGTACTAACGTAATATGATAAAAACAAACGTAGGTTAATCCGTGAGAAAAGCACGAGCCATTTAATAATGAATTCACTGCCCACTAGACACGTATAACATCAGTTTTGAACCACTGAATTTATAATGGGTACCTTCTTTCTTCTGGGATATTGCCCTGACACTAGTCGTATGTTTAGCAGCATTTTGGCCCAGTGTACAGGTCTCATGTTCATAGGTCTGATTTTCCATAAATCAGATAAGTATTGAGGTTAATTTGTACTCTTATTCTGTGCAATGAGCAGTTTGCATTGACTCCAACACAACATTCTGCTGTGGAGAACCTGCCTAGTTGAAATATTGTCCAGAAACTTTGGTGAAAAGAAACAAACAGGTGATTTCTTATACGTGGCTAGGGACTCCTCTCCAAGCTAACAGTACTCTGTGAAATTTGTCTTCTCCTCTGTATGGTCAGACACTCACAGCATCCTTCTCAACAATTGCATCACCTGCAGCTGCTTGTAACAGGATTTATTTTCCAGTTTATGAAAAGCGTCAAGTCCAATTTATTCTCATATCTCACCACATAAATTAACTTCATTAACTCACATGTAGATGGAAACTTCAGCATCAACATGTATTTGTACATAGTTTGATTATCCTGAGAACTCCAAAACAATAATGTAGCATTTCCTTTTGGTTGCAAAGCAAATATTAAAATCCCCTAGACTTCAGGACTTATTTCCCATATTATTGTCACTGTTCTTTGACCACCATTTCTTATCACACTCAGAAGTTACTAACCAAGTGTAGAAGCAAGGAAAAAACAACCAAGATGTGTAATAAACAGAAGACAATTTAAAAAATGGCAACCAGCATGCATCATTGAAAATCAAAGAATTTCACAAAGAATCATAACATGAGAAACTTCAAGACAGTAAGTAAACTTTTAGAAGAAAACATCTAACCTCAGTTTCTTCAGCTGGGGAATTAAACTCCAACCAGGGCAGATACTCTGTAACAAACTCTACTCCATATGCCCACATTCCACATTCTGAAGATTCAACTTAATACTTTCCTCCCACCTATGCCTGTCTCTCCCAAGTGCTCTCTTACCCTCAGGTTTCCCCACCAAAACCCTGTATATGCCTCTCCTCTACCCTATACATGCAACATGCCCCACTCATCTCATTCTTCTCAGTTTTATCACCTGAACAATACTGGATGAAGAGTACAGATCATTAAGCTCCTCATTATGTAGTTTCTTCACTCCCTTGTTACCTCATACCTCTTTGGCCAAAATATTCTCCTGAGCACCCTATTCTCAAATACCCTCAGCCTACATTCCTCCCTCAATGTGAAGTGTGAGCAACCAAATTTCACACCCATACAAAACAGGCAGAATCATATTCTGTATATCTTAATCTTTAAATTTTTGGATAGCAAACTGGAAGACAAAAGATTCTGCTTCGAATGATAGCAAGCATCCCCTGACTTCAATCTGCTCTTCATTTCTTCCTGAGAAGAATTCTGATTTGTTATGGTTGTTTCCAAAGATATGAATTCTTCCACCCTTTCAAAGGAACTACTATCAATCTTTATAATGTGACTTCGTCCTGCGTTGTATCTCGAGACATGACCACATACTTAGTTTTATCAGCATGGTGTAAGAATGGTAGGTTACTAAAATAAAGGTGAAGCATGGTTGTCCCTGTCTGGCCTGCATCCTCTGCCCATCCAACCCTTCCTTCCCCCATATAGCAAACTTTTATTAAAGAGAGAGAGAGAGAAAAAGAGGGGGGGGGTACAAAAAGTTGCGAGTTCCATGGGATGAGGAAAAGAGGGCATGGTAAATATTTTATTGTAGACATTACTTTACATTAAAGTACAATGTTATATACAGAGAATACATGCTATAAGATAAACAGTACAGCACATGTACTGATAAAAACCTGGTCCTACTACTAACATTGGAAGGCAAGTAAACAGAGACCCAAGCAATAATTCTGCCTTCATTTCAACCATCCAACCAATAATCTCATTTGTTTTGAGCTTTAAATTTCTCTGTAACAATCCTGCACTAAAATAGAATTTCTCATGGCACTCAAATAATTTTGATGAAATTTGATCAATTAAAATTCCTAAGGTTCGTAAGGACATACATAAAATATTTCTTGCACTGGCACACATTACTATACATCTGCCCCCCACAGTCTTTGAAAATAGCTTCTCCATTTATGTAGCTCTATACACACTAAACACTGATAGCACTATCACATAGGACCAACGTTATATAACTTTTTAATCTTCCATGATGTCATGTTATGCATTCTTCTATATAAACTGTATGAATAGATATGTGTTTGCGGTCATTAATCTGTAAAGTAGCTACTTCAACATTGTTTCTTAACCTTTACGCAACGGTATTTAAATTGGCTACAGTCAACCTTTGCGTACGACATTATTTTCGCTTGGCATTTAAATTTTTGTACATGGTTTACAAAAAACTTTATTATTTCAGGAACCAAAAAAGATTTAATAATGGATTAAATGGCATTTTTTTGGGAAATAAGTCAGAGCCATATCTGCGTGTTTTCAAGAAATCAGTAATAATTTTCGTTAATGAATAGACAAAAAATTGTATGGAATATGCAAAAATTTCTGTTTCCTTTACT
>Ga0123352_10001667_pt1 | contig 29945 bp, 17 predicted proteins | sample TergutLab28metaG_FD_89700 | JGI IMG/M metagenome (GOLD analysis project Ga0123352, IMG submission 89700) | Labiotermes labralis P1 segment gut microbial communities from Petit-Saut dam, French Guiana - Lab288 P1 | ecosystem: Host-associated > Arthropoda: Insects > Digestive system > Gut ... | reverse complement strand
CCTGGAGATCCATTCTAATATTATCCACCCATCTACGCCTAGGTCTCCCCAGTGGTCTCTTTCCCTCTGGTTTCCCCACCAAGACTCTATACGCCCCCCTCTCCTCTCCCATACACGCCACATGCCCTGCCCATCTCATTCTTCTCATGGCTCAAAAATTAAGCCTGTACCAATCCACAGACTAAAAACTATAACAAAGCCAGGAAATGTGACTGACCAGACTAGAGAAACAACACAAAAAACAGAACATGCATATTTAAAATTCTGCACTAACACCATCTGTGAAGAAAATTGTGAATCTTTGCAGGTGCAAGTAATTTAATAAGCCAAGAAACATAAATGTATTATTTAGTCATTGTGGATCACAACATCATGAAAGCACATCTCACCAGACGTGACTGTGAAGGGTGTTCAGAAGTGCTGCATATCCAATGAAATGGATGGGACTAATGATGATAGTTGTGGAATGGCAGTTAAGAGGGTGGGAATGTTAGGAGTTAGTGTAAGGAAGATGAAGGCACTGACTGTGAAGATGGAGACAGTGACACAGATTGGTAAAGGCAGATAGAATCTGACATGCTTTGTGTGTGAAGTGTATGCAATTAATAATAAAATATTTTTCTTTGCAGACTTTTATTTTTGGGGGTCATCTTAGATTTAGATAAATATATTTTCTCTTGGCAGACATGTTTTATTGGGGGGAGGGGGGGGTTGTTTTAGATTACAGTCATCTTGCATTCGGGTAAATATGGTATTATTTGAGCAGAATATCTCATGCATGCATTTCGAGCCTATAAATAAGAAATGTAAGTTTTCATATCATATTGTTTAGTGTCAACAGATATGCAGTAAACCATCAACAGTGCTCCAACTATAACACAAATTATAATAAAATTAACAGCCAAGGTGTAATGGAGTTACGAAGGAAGAGTTTCAAATTAGCTGTACGATAGACTGGTAAATGGGTTTTCATAGTACTCAATAAAATAAGTTTAAAATTACAATTAAACATCACCTAAATTTCTGTACTGTCTTTTATCCAAAAACTTATGCTAGAAATAAGTTAAAATGTCATTCTGTCATACAGGAATTTTGTGTGAACCAGTCTGACTCCCTGACATTAGGATGACGTTTACAGTCCAACAACAGTGAGTTTCCTAATTGCAGAGTTCCTTGTAACATGCACTTGATTAATGTTTCATGTTCTTCCTTATCCCCAGTATGCAATGTTTACAAATAATAGAGGTATGTACATGCATTTCCATTAACATTAAAATATTATATGGAATTGTTTGTAAATCCCTTGGAAGCAAATTATTAGATTATCTCTCTCACAAAATATTTATTCACCATATTTTCAATTTTTTGTGCGAAAACCATAATACAAAATGTATACCACGAAATGGAGCTACACAGAAGTATATAAGTGAGGTGGAATGAATGATGGGGAAGAAGAGGTAAAGTATACAGAATTTCAAAGATGGGCTGGTCCCACCTTGACATTAATTTCAGACTTATTCAGCCAATTAATGCTACAAAACAGATGAAGTAAAAATCCATGAAACTTATGAACAGAAAACACTGCAATATTAACATAAAGTCTTATGTACATGTCAAGGTAAGTAACTGATTCAAAGATTGTGTAGCAAAGTCGCTGATGTCACTATCACTATACTACAGTGGGCAGGACCCTTCTCATGACACAACATATACTGTTCACAAGACAAAAAACGAAACCTTCAGTCTCAGATCTGTACCATACATTACTGCATATATAGGAAGGGATTTACAAATCAAAGTTGCTCAGTTTTAGTAAACAAAGATCCACCGTAATGGCATTTAATGTTGAATTATAACCAGAAACTTCATTGCTTTTTATTATTTGATTGTAAAACATGGTAAATTCAAAACACCTTGGTCTTCTAAGGGCTGTATATACAAACTACATTCACTGAAATCAGTCACCTTCCTAATCACAAGTTGGGTTCAATTCTGTGCACAATTTAAAATCACTGTATAGGAAAATACATAGTAAACTCAATTAAAATTTCTAATACTATACATATTTAACACTCTCCTATGTTGCAGGTATATAGAATTACACCATTCTCATGTACTGTACATTTATTAGTGTATCCCAACATTTAAATGATTTTAAATGCAAGAAGTACCTGAGTAAATCCTTGTGATAATGTTCTTCTAACAAATTACTTTATGTATGTCTAGTGAAACTTAATACAAAATGGGTAAAAGTGACTCCTTCCTACACCTACAGTTTATCTATTCTGAAAAATCAAATTCCATTTTACACAACTGAAATCATCTGCCATATTACAATATACCCTGATATACATTTGCTTGCTTTATCCTCCATTGGTTCCAATGTCTCTCTCTCAGTCATCTTCACATATCATTAGAAGTAACTTATGACAACTAAACCAAATTATAAAAATAGTCTTTGAATGTAGGAGCTTTAGAACACAGGGCACACATATACACACTACTTAAAATTGTTCATGAGGACTTCAGCTGAACACTGATGAGACAGGAAGACACTCAAGAACTACAGACAGCAAAGTTCTGTGGATATTTAAAAACATGACGGAAATGGTGTTCACTGTTTTCAGTTGCTTAAAAACATATCCTTGCATTCATATTACAAAGAATGCATTTTGTGCAAAACTGTGCATATCAGATTTTGGATAAAGGAATAATTATGAAATGTTACATGGCTTCAACAGTATGGGGAAATTTTGATATTCTATATGCACAAAGTATCAATTGCGGTATCATGATTAACTCTAGTACCAGTGGTAGGTATTAAATGACATCACATGACAGGAAGAATAATTCTGATGAAGAAGACTCAAGGTATAAAACATTGAGCTTAAAAAACATTACAATACCATTGCTTAACTTGCTGGACTTGAGTACATACATGAGATTAAAGGTTAAAATACACTTTTGGAAGCAAATTACATTAACGTTATTTTTCATGTATATAATAAGCTCTGAAAATGGAAGTACAAAAATGAACAGTCATACAGCAAAATAAGAATATGCATGGCCTCACTTTCTGTACAATGGACTCAATTGTTTATAATACAGAGATCACCATGCAGTCATGCATTAACACATTATTTCAGTTCTAAGAGCAGCATATATTCTTTCCATTCCCATTTGAAAAGACAACAACTGTGTAACAAGATTTTGGTGTAGTGTAATCTGAACTTCCCAACATGCACTTTGGTTTTTTAATAAAATGCTACCCTAAATAACAAAGGACTCAACAATGCCATTGGAAAGTATGCACGTTAAGATTCCAACCTGTTTAAATCAGGAACCACAGTAATTCCTCACTTGATGACTAGAAGAGAGGATGCATTAAACTTGACCGACTGCTGCACCATTGTTGTGAGAAAGACAGCACCACAATCTTGTGCTTCACTGCCTCCCTTTCACACACAGCTTGGAGCATATCAACTGTTCATCAATTACTTGGGAACAACTCTCAAAAACTATGTCTCCCTTCACTAGGACATTTTGTGCTTCTTCTTTTGATCCCGCCTCCGATCAACATCCGCTGTTGGATGAGGTTTCAGTTCTCTGAAGGCCAACTGAAAAACAAACATATCAGCAGTGACTGACATAAATAACACAATGAAGAGGTTGGTACAGAAGTAACTTGTATGATGGAAGTACCCACTCTTGGACAAGTTATTTATAAAACTGAAGTAACTTGTATGACGGAAGTACCCACTCTTGGACAAGTTACTTATAAAACTGACTAAGGTTATCTCTATCGGTCACCACCCCAGCAGTTCCTTCACATAAGCCATGACCACCCCTATCCACCTCCTTACCTAATTACCATCCATGATCACCTCCCATATCTGACATTATCTAACTTCTAAAACAGGTTTACTAAGTAACCTAAGAAACAAACACATTGAGAATTATCATCCTATGACTGGAGGAATACATCTTTAATGGACAGTCTAAACCTGAAGATTCAGTCTTCTAGGATGTCAAACTGTACTGACTGGCTAATAGCTGACATTTTTAAGAACCATACTGCCTTCAAAATGTAAGTAACTATTTACCAGTCACTGCAACATAACATCCCAGAACATCTGAATCTTCAGCAGCAGCACTGTGAACACCTCAAATCTCAAAGTAAGAACTTGTTCAGATTGTTGTGGAATTTCCAGTAGTGGTGTAATGGTCAGTGGGACATTGTAGTGTACAGTTACTCAAAGACAAATATAAATTTTACCACATGCAAGATATTGGTAAGAATTCCTTCTGCATTTCATTATGTGTTACAGGCCTCTTTTGTGTCCGATCTTATATGTCATCGTCTTACTAGCCATCAGCAGCTGAAAATAGTTTTTCAACAGACATTATGTGTGAAGTCCCTCCTTTTCTTAAAGCAGTGTTTCCATATTCAGAAGCATTATTCATTCAAAGAGATCACTCTCATTTTTGAGTGGTTCTTTACGATGCTGTCTGGCCCTCAGAATATACATCATCACATGGTAAGATTAATGATGAATGGGATATAATAAAGGATTTGCAAGGCAGCAGTCATGGTCTAACCAAGGTACAATACTATAATTTGTCAGGAGAAACTCAGAAAAACCATGAAAACCCTGTCAGTTGAGCTGGTGTCACAGCTAAGGTTCAAACCTGGCACCTCCCAAATACAACTCAGGAGTATGACTTTTCAGGCTTTCGAAGCTGTAGAGTTTTGAGGTTTTTGTTCTTCTCAGATACTGCCCATTGTTTGTAGACAACTATGTCGTCTCAACACATTGGGTAATAAACACCCAGTGATGGACAGAAATATTCCAGAAGAAAAAAGAAGACCAAACAAGTCTAGAAGTGTTACTGCTAAACCAACCTGTTCATTATTATCTCCAAACTTTTCAGCTAAAAACAATTTTAACTACATGATGGTGTGAGAAATTCCGTGACAAAATCCTTAAATTAGGGATCAGAGAGTTGGTAGGTATAATGGTGATGGGCAGCAAGCATGGCAGTAATGACAAATGCCTACAGCGTTATATCCAATTTGGTTCATATATGTTACAATACAGAGTTTTATACAGCACTGGAACAGCTGATTTTCAATATTCTGTGTCAAGAGATCTCAAGTTACTGCAGATTTATTTCTTGATAATTTCTTGACACATGTTCGTACATAACCTACCCTCAGCTGCACCAAGCTTGTGAAGAGTAATTTTTCTTCATGTTCAAATCATGTACATTTCATAATTATTATAAATGACTCACCACATGAAAGGAAATATAGCTGAACATCAGGTTCAAATCCCGGGCAAGTCAGCCCTTAGTGTATGTGAAAAAGAAACAGTCTAAGATTAAAGTCTGACAAAACTGGAAGTGCAGGTGTTCACCAGTGCAGCTGTGTCTTCACACCCCACTGTACACAAATTCCATAACATCTCAAGCTTCACCTATTCCTGTTCAGAATTGTGACAGTTATGTTACTTATTCCCAAAAACAAGGCCATTTGAATTTTATGCTTGGAAAAACACAAAATAGAGTATTGACAATTTTAACAGACCCTAATTTAGTTTAGTTATGGATTAATAACCTTTAGACCTGAATCCATATGTGACTTTACCAGCATCTTTCACTGAGTGCCCTTTGTTCCCAGGAAAATGTTGATTAACTTTTTAACCAATTAGGCAATATCATCATCTCAACAAAGGGTCAATCAACAGCAAAAGCACCACATTCATTGTCTAACCAATTACAGAAGCCAGAAATAATGATATAATGAAAGACTTCAGTCCACACTGTTGTGATCAGTTGGTCCTTATACATACACTCCTAAAGGTGGTTATCTCACTTCCACTGCTGAGGCCATGTGCACACTCTGCAACTCAGAGCTGACTACAATAAAAAGTGAACTGGTGAACTAGTGTCATAAAAAACTATCAATTGTGTACTCCAGTAGCTTCAGTAATTTATTAATACATGTTTAAGGCTTCCACTACAATGCCAATGAGGTCTTCATTTTTCTGAGAAGTTATGTAGCAATGATTGATTTTTGGTTGCTGATGTTTTGGAACTGATACGTTGTCCTGAAATGTCAGTAACCAACTACCATTCAACGCTGCATAACATCCTACAAGAACAAAGACCTAAATTCAATAATAGTTTATTTTGGATTCACTGTATCATCCTTTCTACAAAACCTACTTCACTCTTCCTAGATTGTATGTCATTAAGACTCTAGTGGAAAAAATCAATGTCTCCTTTTTTTATATAAGCTGTGCACCTCAACCTGTCTCTCACTCCACCCGCCATAATTAACTTGGCATCCACCCCTGTTGTACGAAGTGTAAAGAAAGGATGTAAAAACTGTGTTAAAAGCAGATGGTCTTGAATATGGGCTCACTGCATATGGGAGTAGAATGTGTGTGTGTGTGTGTGTAAACATACACATATTCAATGTTATTTGGTGTTTGAAGATGAAGTAATGAATTAAAAATAAAGACAATTAACAATACTACACCTTAAAGAGAATACAGACTGTTAATACATCAATTAAATACTTCTGTTCAATTTTCAAAACTTTCAGTTCATTCAGAAATAATCACTGTAAAGTGGAACATACCAAATCTTCATCATCTGGTACCCTGGACAGAAGATCCAGTACTTCATTATTTGGGACAGTATGTGGGCGAATAAGTTTGCGAGCGAACTTATTCACTCCCCATGCCATAATTAGGTAACGGACAGACACCAAATACAGCACCACAGCTCCAGAAATCAGCATGAGAATAGCTAGAGCACTGAGGTATGGCACTGTGAAGTTGAATGTGCTATGAACAAGAGCAGATACTCATTACTAGATAGACAATGACAATTCCAAAAGTAGGTGACCAACATATGCACAACACCTAACTATTATTCTGATACATAACAGTGTTTTATTACTAGTAATAAAACTGCTGTTATTATTTGCATAAATGTCAACAAACATTGTTATGCTAATATTTAACAAATATAATGTTCTTGGTTTCAGGCTACTCTGGCCTCTGTCTGTTGTGCACTTTGGCACCTACTGAAGCACATACAATACTTTGACAAATGTTAATGTTACTGCAATCACAGTGAATGTTAGAAATGGTTCGTGGAACAATGTATATCAAGGTCTGACCTAAAAGTATCAAAAAAGACTCAACAGATAGGAAGACACTACACTTACATGGATTACAGGTGTACCATCCCTGCATGCACAATTACATATTCTGTAATTCCTAAGAGCAATAGAAGACACTCTAACACAAATTTTGGTGTCCCCTGCAGCTCCTATCTTTCATTGTGTTCAATTGTTTCCACACCATCAAATCTCTTATCCCAAGAATATTTTAAATTCATGTAACTGAAGGTTGTAAGAGTTATATACCTGTTGACTAGCAAGCCGCCTCACCAGTAGAATGATGTACTGTGTTCAGTTAAAAACTGACACACAGACTAGGATCAAAATGCAAGCGCACTGTGATGCAAAATTTTCCACATGCTGGATTCCATTCTTTGCAGCCATTCACACCTGACTACATCAGAGATGTCTCAGAAACTGTAAGTGGTCAATCTTTTGTCCTTGCACACTGAATCAAAAAACTGTCCTACTTATTTGGCTATACCAGTTGAAAGGGGTACAAGCTCTATGCGCCCTTATGAGATTTAAGGTTCTCATCAGGGTACTGATGAAGATTAAAGTCTTCTGGTATATTATGACAAGGTAACATAAATAGTTCAGATGTATAATAAGAATATTCCGCTTGACCCTTCATATGGGGACACTACAATCATTTGAAATGTTAGTAACTGTTTACCAAGTCAACACAGGTTAATGTCCTTGAAGACTTGAATTTTCATCCTTAACCTTCGTGCTAAATGGAAGTGGTTGGCTTCACACTCTCCCCGGACAGCCTTCTGCAATCACCAATTAGGAAGCTATGTGGGCTCCAAGGCTGGTTTTGAGATGCCAGTAAAGAAAAAAATTCTGTTTTGGAAATTGAATATTTATTATCCAACTCATAGCCAGTCAATTACCCAAGACCATAAGAGATAAAGTACATATCTACATAGATTTATAACGATTTTACATCATGCAATCTATATTGTAATTCTGAAGTCTTTCTCATTGACACCTGTTGCTAAGATTGCTTTAATCTTGTAACTTCTCTGGCATGACTGACTTCATCCACAATGATTCAAATCAAATTACAACATTCCAGTTATTAAATCAACAGGCTGATACTGACAGAGAATGTGTACAAGACACATATGTCACACAGCATACAAAACAAAGAACTGTCAATGAAACCAAAAGCCTCTCAAGAAATTTGGCACCATGTACTTACTTCTTGATACTTTCTCCAAGAGATGCAATAAAGCCAATGGAATTTTGAACACTTTGCGTCACTTCCTGTATGGCTTGGAGACGTTCCTTCAAACTCTTTTTTTCTTCCTGAAATTTTGGCATTCATCGTTACAGCAAATTTTGTTAACACATAAGCACTTCTTATACTCTACAAGTGAGAAAAACAGTGACAACTGAACTTCATTCACAGTATCTATGGGTTCAGCATAAATGCAGGGCAGGCAGATAGCAACAAAATGCTACTTCCTACCAGCTGCAAGGCACAAAAGATCCATCAGCCACACTTCATGAACTGTCTGCTTCCTACAGTACCAAAAAAAAAAAAAACTGTAGAATTATAAAGTATATACACAGTGATAATACATTGTGTATATTGTTATGAGGATAGCAGTTCTTGGTCAGCAGCAAAAAATGTGATTCAAAACTCTGAAAGTCCCTTGCTCCAAAATTATGCTTCCTCATCACAAACTACGCTCTTCATTTATGCCCTCAGTGCCTTGTTCCATGTCCTTGCATTCCATAATCATCATAAACACCATGCACATATGAATGTGGTAACAAATGCCATGTGTAGCAAGTCTGATAAATGATGTCAATTCTTGCTAACAATACAGGAGACTGGCCTTCAGCCACACTATGCAGGTTTGTGTATAGTAAAATAATAGACTTTTATTAAGAAGGTATTTGGTTTGAATCTCAGCTGTGGCACCAGCTATCCTAACTGATATTTTTTTCATAGTTGTCCTTAGTCCATCCAGAAAAAAATTCCAGTATACTACTCTATTAAGCCACAGCTACTTCCTTCTAATCCTATCCAGTTCATCAGCAATCATACTTGACTGAAATATATAACACTACCTTCTTCCAGATTACATATTAAAAATCAGCTACCGTAAGAATCAATCATCATTTGATCCAGAAGGGATACTTCAAGCAGTATTATGGCTATACACTGTGTACCTTATCTTTATCTTCCTCATCATCATCTTCATCCCCAAGAGGTTCCTCTTCTTCATCATGAACTGTCCAACCCCCCGTTAGAGATAAAACCTGCAAAACAAAAACAAAATTGACATAAGACTATATGAAGCATAGAAAATCTGAACATTTGTTCTGTAACCTATAAAAAATATAATTCTGTGGAGCAAAAATCAGCACCATGACAGTCAATAGGTAACATACACTATTTATTTTAAAATACTGCAAACCCCCAACCAGACTGAATACAAGGGGATGCTGATAAGTCCTTAGCCCGACCTACTTCCCGATGTCGTAGGATGGAATCGACAGTGTCAGAAAGAGGGGTCCGTTCATGTGCCGAATTGCAAGTCTTTTCTTGTTACAGAGGCTGAAAGGAAGCATGTCAGGCGACACGCGCGATTTCAACAACATGGAGACGCGAGCTGTCATCAAGTTCCCTCCCGCAAGGCAAGGCGCCAAAGGAAATTCACGCCATTCTGACAGAAAAATTAAGGGAACATGCACCATCGTATGCCACCATCAAAAACTGGGTGGCCCAGTGTAAACGTGGTGATTTTTCCACCTGTGATGCGCCTCGTCCTGGACGACCCAAAACAATGACCGCCCCAGAGATTATTGATCAAATTCACGAGCGCATCTTGGAAGACCGCCGGATTTCGGCTAAATCAATAGCTGAGCAACGAGGCATCTCACGTGAGCAGGTTGGGTCCATCATTCATGAAGATTTGGGCATGCGGAAGCTCTCCGCGAAGTGGGTCTCGAAATACCTGAACGCGGATGAAAAACATTAACGGTGCCAATCGTCTGAGCAAATTTTGGAATTTTTTCGGCGCGATCCAAATGATTTCCTGTCACGAATGGTGACCATGGACGAAACGTGGTTATATCACTATGACCCGGAGACAAAGCAACAATCAATGGAGTGGCGGCATAGCGGCTCACCCCGCCTCAAAAAAATTCCGAGTGCAAAAATCCGCTGGAAAACTTCTCGCCTCGATTTTTTGGGATCAAGACGGCATCCTCCTCATTGATTATCTTCCAAAGGGCCAAACTATCAACGCGGAGTATTACTCATCTCTGCTGGTGCAGTTGAAGGACATTTTGAAGGAAAAACGCCGCAGGAAAGTCACCATGGGGGTCTTGTTATTGCACGACAATGCCCTGGCTCACGGGGCACTTGCAACCCAGAAGAAACTGGCCTACCTGGGCTTCCAGTGTCTTGATCACCCACCCTATTCTCCGGATCTGGCACCGTCGGACTACCACCTGTTCCCTGGACTGAAAAAACAATTGAGAGGTCGCCATTTTTCGTCCGACGCGGTCATTGCTGCCGCGGAGACCTGGTTGGACGGACAACCTTCCAAATTTTGTTTGAGTGGCTTGCAAATGTTAGAGGAACTGTCTAAGTGTACTGAGCTTCGTGGGGCATATGTTGAATAAATCCCGAGTTTGGTCGCTGTAGCTTGTTTCCTTCATGGTCGGGCTAAGGACTTATCAGTACGCCCTGGTAAGTTATTACATTGTTCATGAAGAAACCCAGTCACAAATATGTTAACAGATTACTACGAACTTCACAAAAGATGCAACAAATTTTTCTTGTTTTAGCACGATTATCTTCATCCATTAAACCTCCTCTTTTATGTGAACTGAGAAAAAAATACTAAGCACAGCACAATACTATACTGTGCACAACGTCCATTGAGAATTTTAAAGAAAGAAGGGGGATCAACCAGCACCCCAGCTGAGAGTAAAGTGGCTGTTTGAAGATACAAAAACATTTGTGGGCGGGGGGGATGCTTTTGTGATCATGTGCCATGATGTACTGAAGCCAATATACTGTGACAAGAACACTACAATCTGTTTGTGCCCAATGTCAAAAAACATTGCACTGCATATGAAGCGATAACATAAAAAACAATTTACTGCATAAAATAGACTGTGACTTCATGCACTGTGGCACAAGAACAGAAGAGTTATATCATAAAAAATGTGAAATATGACTTTTAACATAACACTATGGTAGGTCTATATGGTGCAGTTACTTTATAATACTATTTTATTATGAAATTAATGATAACATATACAGTGGTATTTTGCTGAATGAAAATATATCTCACATGAAAATTGTATGATACTTCAAATTCAGACGGCCTTACAACAAATAGTTTTCATGGAATTTAATTTTAAATATCTTTACTTTTTTTTGTTACAATTTATTAAAAAATCCATACCTACTCCTAACTGTGCATGTGAAAAGACTGGCCTTCTTCCTCGACAAATCAGCCATTCATTTACATCCCGAATTCTGTAGGTCATCGCACATACTTACAAACGTCATAAGGTACAGTTCTTCCTGAGAACCTAATGACTGCCCACCTGGTCAAACAATCTGCCACTTTTTTCACACGAGTCCATCACTGATCTGTATCCTGAGCTAGATGAATCCAGTCAACATCATTGCACCCATTTCAATATTATACTCCCATCTTTCCCAGAACCTTCAATGTGGTTTCTTCCTTCAGGTTTCCCAAATAAAATTTTGTAGGCATTTCTCTCAAATACCTTAAATGTATGTTCATCCCTTTGGGTGAGAGAACAACATGCATATCCATACAAAATAACAGATAAAATTACAATTTAATATATGTTAATCTTTAGATCTTTAGACAGGAAAACTCGCTTCTTAACTGAATTTCAGCTGCTCTCAACTTCTTTGTGAACTGGTAACAAAATTTCTATGGCTGGACAGTGTTCTGTCACATGTACTCTAAAAATTCAATGTACACATTATGTCAGCGGCCTTTGGTATAACGTGTCTAGCTCTACTACAGCTGCTTCTGCCTATACTGTAAATTTCTGACTGCAAAGCCTACAGCTCAGTCCTCCTTCATAATTCAAACTGCTCTGATTCTGTACACTCTACTTTCCTGCAACATGATAACTGCCTAGTCACACCATATAATTATAAACAGTGACCGAGATTCCAAAGTGGAGATTTTTCCCCCACAGTTCTGTCACTGTTAGTGGCAATAAGTTTTTAACATTTCAATGAAATGCAGATTGCTGAAAACATTAAAACATAGTTAACTGCTTTGTTATTTACTCTTTCAGTGTCACTAATTTTATCAAAATTGACTCATCCATTTTCACTCATCATTATATGAATCTTCTGTGCAAAAAGATACATGCACATCTTCCATCAAGTATCTGTTATATAAAACGTAAACTTCCTCTACAAAATTATGCAAGTCAAGCAGCTTTCATATAGGCTTTCTACGTATCACTACCATTAGCTTGGATTCTATATCACAATAAGCCAAGTTTTGCAGGTGGCATGACAAATCACCCATGCAGTCAATGAATTAATTATAAAAGAACTTAAACATGACATGCACCTAAGCCACAAAATGTAACATGAAAAAGAAAGAACTTCCATATCCTTGTGGTCCTGTTAAATCAGAAATCAACCCACTCTGCAAAGCAGTGCCAATTGCATAACATATCTGCTCTGTTATGTCGTGGGGCATTTGACATTTGAAATTGGATTAAGAAATGCATTGGTACAAACTATTTTGTGCACAAATCTTATCTTTGCCCTTAAGGTCACATTAAATCCTTTAATTCTGAGGTCACAGTATGTAACTTCTTACCTTTCTGCCATTCCATCTACTGTTTAGTATGAAAATAAGATGGTGAATAATGTTGGAAATGCTATCCTTGTGTAAAACATGTACCTGAAACCACAAATTTGTTTTGTTCCGCCAACATTTAAAACTGAACTGGAAGCATTTAAAGATAAATAGTCTTAAAGCCAGAAAGCATACCAACACAAATGCAATATATGACATAAATAAATATTTTCAAGGAAAACAGCAAATTAAGAAGCATCAATAAGACAGCAAAATGAGGAAATGAATACTGAACAGAAATGGCACAGCTATATCTACATTATGAGGTATCTCATTTTTGTACACTATTCTTGGCAAGGTCTATAAACTAACCTCACTACTATGAAACAAAACGTACAGTGTGCAAAGTTTTATGCAAAATCTATTTCCCCTTACCAAAGAAACTGATATTAACATGATTTTAACATCAGGTCAAAGACGATATAGTTAACAAAACAAAGTTTTTTGAAACATAAGTAAGAGCAATTTATTTGTATTGCACATTACATAGCAATAATAACATACTCACTGCAATTACAGAGGTAGTAAGTGCTTTATATTTATGACAGAAAATGATGGGTGGAGACCCCTTTCTTTTAGAATTATATTAGTCACACTAAAACCTGTATCTTCTAGATAATTAATTGTGCACAAAGTTACACAATCCCTCCTTTGTAATGTAATGTAGTTTACTTGCATTCTATAAATCCAAATTAGGATACAATCCTGTGGATATAGACATTGTCACATACATACTGTCTAACACAATATACATAGTGTTGGACGAATCTTAGCCGTAAATAAAGCACAATAATAAAACATCTAAAACAATTTGTCAATTCAATTTTCAATGGAATATCTCTGACAATTAAAATATTTTTCACTATTATAAAAGGAATTTATGAGTAAAAACCTTTTTAAAGCATTCCGAAACGGTACTATCTCATTAGTTAAGTCCTTGATATTGTGAGGAAGGTTAAAAATTTCAATTGCTGAGTAGTACACTCCCTTTTGGAACTTTGTTAGATTAGCTGTGGGTGGATGTAAGTAGGTTTTAAATCTTTTGTGAATACTGTGGATCTGATTATTTGTATAAAATAAATGTTCGTTTTTTATAACAAATACTGATATTGAGAAGATATATTGAGAATATAAGGGTAGTATTTCTAATCTTTGGAACAGTTCCCTACATGAATCTCTCATTCTTGAATCTGTGATGATTCTATCACCCTTTTTTGAATTTTGAAAATCTTATCACTATATGGTTGATTTCCCCCAAAAATTATCCCATAACTCATAATTGAATGTATGTATGCAAAACAGACCATTCTTAAAGTTTCTGGAGACATTACAGCTTGTACTGTTCGAATTACAAAGCATGCTGTATTCAATTTGGACATCAGTTGGTCTATATGAGCCTTCCATAATATGGAGTCATCAATGATCAAACCCAAAAATTTTGTATTTGATGAACTTTTGATGTAATTACCCTGGTAGTTAAGTTTCAAATCATAATCCCAGCTATTTTTCATATTAAATTGTAAGTAATTTGTTTTACTGTAATTTAATATTAATTGGTTTACTTTAAACCAATTATTAATAACCCCAAATATGTTATCTATTTTTGTTTCAAAATTTTCCACATTTGGACTAGTTACTATTATACTGGTATCGTCCGCATACAAATGGATTTTGGTTCCAATGGATGCTAAATTTGGCAAGTTATTTATATAGATTAGAAAAAAAATGGGTCCCAAAATTGATCCTTGTGGTACCCCCTGTTTTATTCTCTCCCAGGTGGATTGAATACCATTATTATGACTTAAAATTACTTTTTGATATCTTCCATCTAAATAAGACTTTACTACATTGTAAAATTTTCCTGATACTCCATAGAATTTCATTTTCTCTAATAACATAGCATGATTAATACAGTCAAATGCTTTATGGAGGTCACAAATTATTCCTCCCACCATCTGTTTGTTGTTCAATGCTGTCAGTATTTCATTTAGTAACATATAAGAAGATTTTTCTGTTGACACTTCGCTTTGAAAACCATACTGATGTTCATTCAATATAACATTATTGTTCAGATGATCAAATGGAAGCACTGACATATAAGCCCTATAATTCTTATCTAAACATTAGTTTTACCATCTGTCCATGTTTCAAAACATTACGCAAAGCCCAATCAACACAATCCAGGACAGAACTCTTTTTACAGAAAAACTATTAATGGTACTGCATTGATAATCATGAGGCTAGTTAGCAACATATTCTGATGCCCCACACCAGAAGACTTTGTTATGAGTGAGGTGATCTACAGTGCAAGCATGTTTTTGACTCCTTCACATTCTGCAATGGATGTGTCGAAGGAACAAAACGTTAGCATGAAGCTCTCTGTAATTGTAATTGTAATTTATTCGCATTCTACAGATCCAAATTAGGATGCAATCCTGTGGATATAGACACAGTCACACACTTACTAGCATAATATACACAGTATTGGGAGAATCTTAGTAATAAATAATAAAATACACATAATAAAACACCTAAAACCAATTTTCAATTCAGTTTTCAATGGAATATCTCTGATAATTAAAATATTTTTCACTATTATAAAAGGAATTTATAAGTAAAAACCTCTTTAAAGCATTCTGAAACACTACTACCTCACTAGCTAAGTCTTTGATATTGTGAGGAAGGTTGTTAAAAATTTTAATTCCTGAGCAGTACACTCCCTTTTGGAACTTAGTTACATTAGCTGTGAGCAGATGTAAGTTGGTTTTAAATCTTGTGTGAATACTATGGATCTGATTATTTGTATAAAATAAATGTTTGTTTTTTATCACAAATATTGATAGTGAAAAGATATATTGAGAACATAAGGGTAGTATTTCTCCGCTGGAAACTTGGTAAAATGGCAGGATATGCTACCATAAACATTGGAGAAACAGCACTGGGTTCATTTCAGACATTTCAGTGATATTTCCATTTTACAAATAGCCCCACTTCCATCGATGATCCACATAAAGGCTCGCCGTTGATGGTATAACCGTGTTGACCATGTCAATTAACCACGAGAAGTGATGTTTGATGGTCTAAGAGACAGCTAAAGAACTCAAAATTTCCTATAGCACATGTCTGTCAATACTGATGCATGATCTCAGAATGAGATGTTTTAGCAAAACTTGTCCCATGGTTTCTCGTGCATGATCAGGCAGAACAGCATTGCACAGTAAAGGCAAGTAATGTAGTCAGATGGTTCAACATATTACATAAAATCATGCAAAAACAAGGAACTATGTTCCACACATTGAATATTTTAAACACAGTGGTTAAACAGTATTAATCACAAGGAGAAAAATGTGACTGAAAACTATCACAGTATCACACCACAAACTGGCAAATAAATGTACTTACTGTATAGTACTTCAGGAAGACAAGAAGAAGTGCTATTGGTACCATGTATGGCTCAAAGTAGTAGCACAAAACTATGAATGCCACTAATGCTATGATACTTCGAGGTGTGGACTCCCATTCAAAGCAGCTCCTACAAATAATACATCTTTACTCATTATAATGTCCATGCTTCAAAATATTCTGAAAACTACAATATATTCTAACACTTTGTATATAAAATTAAGTCTTCACAGACCATAATATGGAATGACACTCTCGACTACATGACGTGAGAGTCTGCTGACTTTACCTGCTACCACATCCAGTTTCAGTACCAGTCAGCTGATGACTGACTCTGCAGACAGCTTTCTTTACGTTTTATGTTTGGTTATTTCGTGTAATATGGTGATTTGGTTCAGTTATACCGAATGAAATATGTAAAAGCTAAAGTTGTCACTGTCCACACCATGAAGGCACACAGAGGGAGCAGAGCTATAGATCAACTTATTCTTAACCTCAGCACTAGATGGAGGTGAGCGGTCAACTTCACACACCAGCCACTTTACCCACAGGAAATAAACCTGGTACCCACAGACAAGAAGGTTAGTGGTCCCCAGAGCTAGTTTACATGTTTGCAAAAAGAGAAAAATATCTTGATGTATCAATTAATTTGTGTCAATCATCACAGCAGTCCATAATAATGAATAGAGATGTGTTTGAGTTTCTGTACTCATGCATCTGATTACCAGACATATCATTGCATTTACTCAACATGAAAATTTCTGCAACCACAACATGTACGTGCATGAGCACACGCGCACACACACACACACAGACATGGAATGTGTGTGCACACACAAGACAACATATGCACTCTTACACACACACACACACACACACACACACATGCCCAATTGTTCTCTTTAGTTGTCCAGAAAGTACACTTTGGAAGTGAAACACCATGAAAAATTAATAAGATAACTTTGTTTCAAGCACTAATTACAGATGCATTTTAGCAATGGACCTTTCAGGTTACCAGCAATAAAATTTCAAGTCAGACACTTCAAAATAAATATCATCCAAATGAAGTCCATTTTCAGAAACACTGCAATAAATAAATAATACTATTAACTGTCATGCATAGGAACACAAACATTACCAATATTACTGAACTGTAGTATTCTATGTGGAAAGTACTCAATGTGCGCAGATTCAAGTTAAATGGCAACACAATGAACAGTTCAATCCTATAACCACATGATATACTTTTGTAAACCTCATCTGCATAATTCTCAGGTACGTTCTGGAAATATGAAGTTAATACGATACAGAGAGTTTACAAGAAGAGATAAAACATATTCACTTACTGAATAAATTTTCCAAGATCAATGAAAAACATAATGATTGCTTTTAGTCTCATCACATTTCTTACAAATACTTGTCGTTTAAATTTTACTTCAGTCTGCATGTATTTTTCCTCTTTTGGGTTCAGTGTTCTGATGGAGGCACGGATCTGAAAAATACGTAAATGTGATGGTCTGTAAACAAAACTGACAAGTAACAATGCAGGCCACTAATTCCAGAATTAATTTCACAAAACTAAAGACTGAAAATTTAAAATATATGATGCCCAATCTAAATAATAATAATAATGGTGGTGACGGTGGCAGCAGTGGCGGTGGCGGTGGTGGTGGTGGTGATGCTGTACCACTACTGCTACTGTTACTACTACTGCAGTTATAATTATTGTAAATGTCACTCTTGAATGCATCCTTTTCACCTCAGGCAGGTATTTAAAAATTCTGTAAGTCATCTAACATAATTTCTAAATTTTAGTACATGTGTTGTTTTATGACATAATTAATGGAACTCAATTTTTTCCCTTTTTAACAGAAAATGGTTTTACTCTGAGTTTCAAAAAACATTAAAAAATACAGTATCAATGACAATGAATCTTATTATATTCATAGAAACTCAATTTTTTAATTATGTTCTGTAGACATTCTTTCCTGCATTTTTGGTGTAATGCTACCATACTGAGATGCAGCTCATATTGTTGTTGAGCCCTTTTTAAGTTCTCAAACATGCTAATCTGGAGGTATTTAAAAACAGGTGGCCATTTAGCAGTTGCTTGCCTGTTAAAATGAACAAGTTACACCAAGAATTTGTGCCATGAACTTTTGGCAGCAGAATGAAGAAGTATAATGATCTAAAATGGACAGGCAAAAGGGACATTTCCTCTACACTATTCCACAATTTGGAAATGGCTGCTACAAAACCAAAAAAGGATGTAGTAATGAGGCCAAGATGTGCAGTGCCCTGTAACTGTGCTATGGGAGGAAAACATCTCAGATCCAAAACTAGAACCACACCACACTGAGAGCATAAGGAGAATATAGTGGTGCATGAAACTGGAACTCCTGAATGTTTGTGTAAACAATGTGTGTGTGTGTGTGTGTGTGTGTGTATATATATATATATATATATATATATAGCAAAATATGTCTCACCAACACTTTTAACAAATATGTTATCACATATATAATCTTGAAACCATGCTAAATATTGACATGTCCTAGGCCAATAACTTGGCACAAAGGATGAATAAACTGGCCAATTTATGGGTTGGTTGACTGCACAATCTTTATGAGAAAAGATGTGACACAAAAGTTGGACTTGAACTTGTGAAGGTATTAGGTCCTACATAAAAACAAAAGCTACCACCCACAGCAGCTACATCCAGACCCTCCACTCTCCAAAAGGAACTTCACTACAAAATGACCACCAGCAGAGAAAATAGATGGCCCTAGAGCAAATGTGCTGTTTGAATTAGTACCAGAAGTGGTGGGGGGGGACACATTTACTGGTGTTCAGATCATGAAGTTTGCCTCTGCCTTCAAAGCCATTTCAAGAAGAGTTACACTTAACTGACCTTGTATGTGGACTGAATCCCATGTCATGAAATTATTTTTGTACAATATCTTCTTTCTGGATAGTACATGCTTAATAAAAAAAAAAATTAAAAAAAAACTCAACTGGCCAATTCGTTCAACAGTCACTGCAGTTTTTTCTATGAGTATACAAATGTAAAAGTGAAGTTGTCCTTCTGCATGCAATGCAAGCATATGGAAGAGTGGAGGTATAGCTACATACATTCTTAACCTCAGCACTAGATGGGGTGAGTAATCAGCTTCATGCCTTAGCTGCTTTACCTCTTGGAAAAGACCCCTGGTACCTGCTGAAGACGAGGCTGTGTAAGCCCTAGTGCCAGTCTCAACACTTTTGAGAACAAAACAATGTCTTGTTCCTGCCACATATAAAATCACAACTTATCAAATGTCAGGCCCACAGGCTTGTCACTATACTGACTGCACTATCCTGGCCCCTGGCACCCTGGTCTACTCCTAGATATGATGCTGCCCTTTTAAATGCTTTGCTTGAGGGGTTACAACACATGACTGAGTTAGATAAAGATGTACAAAGTTCATGATGCTGTAATAAAAAAAAAAGAAAAGAGTGATAGTTTACAAACCAAACAATTCGCACATGGACAACTGAGAGTAGTGTGCCGGGTAGCTCAGACGGTATAGCAATTAACTACCTGGACAGTCCGGGATCGAATCCCGCTGGGGACGAGATTTTCCGCCCATCCAGACCGGCCCTGGGGCCCACCCAGCCTCCTCTACAGTGGGTACTAGTCTTTCCCGGGGGTAGAGGCGGCTGGGTCATGGGGCTGACCCCCCCACCCCCATCTAGTGCCGAAGGTCCTAGAGAAGAGTACAGCTATACCTCTACTCACCCCAAGGGCCTGCGTGGCCTATAAAAAAGGGTGAAAACCTACCAATTGACAGTACACTGCATTCATATAGTTAGTTGTAACCAGACAGCCCTCATTTAACATTGCCTCTAACATTGTTATGCTTTAATGATGGTAAATTTTAGTGATAAAATATCTGATTAACACTGCCCAGGCTTGGATAGACATTGTTTTCTCAGGCATGTTAATTAGCAAATAATTCGTATGGGAAAATATTCTATGTTGTTTCACTCTCTGAGTATGTTTCTGCAATGTTCAGGAACATAACTCCAACATCAAGTGATGAACTACTCCAAGTCATTTTAACAACTGAAAATGGAACTGCACAGGTCTGTGGGAATTCCACTGACATTAAAATTATACTTACTGGATTCCAGAGAACTGTCATCTCCAACAGTATCTGAGGACAATTGCCTTTTGCTCTACCATGCAGCTTCTTATCTTTCAAGGAGTACCACTTCTTTTCCCCATTACGAATCCTCAGTAATGGGATAGCAACTTTTCCTAGAAACTCCACTTTGTGGTCTCTATCTTCGTCATATACTGTCACCTCAAGAACGGAGTTGATATCCTTCACATTGCTGCCAAACATCAATCACATTAATAAGTTCAGATCCTTCTTGGCTTCTTTAAAAAATCTTCATCAACTCATGCCCAACTAAAATTTCACCTGAAAATATGATGATCGAGGAAAATGCTAAAGCTAGAGCTACCATATATCCTCTTTGCCCCAAAAAGTCCTCCTTTTTTTAGACCCAGAATTTCCATGCAGGCACCTTTGTTTATTTTGCAGAAATGTCTAGATTTTTTACCATTTGTTATTTCTTATAGTTTTTGCATATTTTAATGGTAATGAAATGGGGAATAATTGCACTTTTTAAAAGAAATACACAATTATATTGCATTATCAATGTCTGAGCCAAAACTAAAAATGTACGAGTTCAGCAGTTGACCTAAGGAACGTCTTGATAGAACTTCAGCATGGAAGTTATGAATAACTTGAACTAGGTGAAAAACATGATGAAATAAATCTCACTCAGAATTTCATATCCAAGAAATTTAAAGAACAACTAGCAAAGAACTGTAGACAGGGATGTTTATTTAATAAAATTGTGACTATTTACATATCCTATTTTTCTTAATATCCCTTTTCAATTGCATGCCCTCTTTTATAAGGTCAACACATTGAAAACGTCTGTTTCTCTTGTGATGGGTATATGGTAACCCTCACTAAAGCTCAATATTTTATTTTTTAATTATTCATGAATGGAGCAATTCAAAATAATAAAGTCCCTCAAAGGATTAAGGCTATAGAGAATTCTACGATTTTTCACTCAAAATTTACAGTAACAGTCTGAATGTCCATCCAAACTTGAGATGGAATATATACACATATGTGAATATCGAAGCATTATGCAGAAAATATACACATATATGAACAACATAAATAGATATTCTCTAAAGTGTAGGTGTTACTGAATACCAGAAAAATTTATGAGCTAAGACTGAAAACAATGCACCCTAAACTTCCAAACTGCCAGTAAAAAGGTTTGGTATATACTTAAGAAGACGCTAGTAGAGAGGTTTGCACACTGCCCAAAGAAGCATTGACAGCAAAAGGTCTTAACAGACAGGAAAGGAAAATGAACCAATGTACAGGCTACACCTCATTTTTCACTAATTATATACATACCATAGATTGTGCAACACAAATCTTTTCAGAAACATAAAAACTTAGCTAATTTACTGACATTCAAAATTCAAGAATGGTTCTATTGTATTCATATGCAACCATGAATTGTACAGAATGGCCTCATTCAAGTTCCACCAAACACATTTTCAAAGACCTCCATGTGGCAAGAAAAAGGCTAGCATTGCTTCTTTTTGCAATGATATTTTTTTCTATGAAAATTCAGTAAGTTTCCTTCAAATTGGCCTAATATTGGCTTAATTGAATCATACACACAGGAAGCAAAATTAAGGTGCAAAATTGTTATTCCAGGGCTGCCAACCTCCCCAAGTTGTTAAGACTGTACTAGTTTTATAATATATTCTCACAGAATCAGGGAAAAACTTGGTACAAAACTTACTGATTACCATTAAAATAATCCATATCCATCACATAATAAGAATGAGATAATGATATTTCATCATTAATCGCTATTATGATTGTACCCCGCATGCGAAGATAAACCTTCGTAAGCCTTCCAAACCACTGTGAAGTAAATTAATCAGACAATACCATACATGGTCTGTGTTCAAGACAGCCAGGAATGATGATGCACAAGGGAGAGTGCATGTTGTTTACAACACTTCATTCAGTGTTAACTGTAAGGATGTCCAATTAACATTCTAATGAAAGATAAAATGTAGAGTTTACTGGAACGCAGAAGGGTCAGGCTGATCTTCATATAATAGTATAACTGTAGTAGAGTAGTAGATAAAGTTATAAGAAAGAGATCTCTTTCACCGAAATGACAATTCAAAGTATTTAACTGCCATTTTTTTACATAATAATGTCTAATTAAAACCCTTAAGGTTTGAAACATTTAACATTTTGTACAAAAAATATTGTTATTACAACAAAAAGTAGCTGTGTTGACTATACTATTTTTATTACTTAAACATAAGTCCATTTAAAATCAATATTGCTCATGCAAGTAAACAATATACACTGCAGAACATGCACACACACATGCAGCATGAAACAACAGCAACTGTAGTGCAGGAATGCAATCCAATCAAGTGAACTAACACACGTACAATGTGAATATCTTCTGCCATGATGGCGTTAGGGTCTTGTATTCTGTTTGTGTCTGTAGGCGAGCATTCACCAATTCCAGCACACAGAATGGATCCGATTTGCCCCCCAGATCAGCTGCTGCTAGCCCCTGTGCTCGGAACACCTTCACAGTCAGGTGACCAACATCTCGAAGGTTGTGGAGAGTACGAAGGAGGGCCTACACATGGTAAGTGTGAATATATTACACTATTCTGGTCATATTAAACACACAGCATGGATATGGGATACTAAAATGTGTAAATCTCCCTCAGTTCTTCTTCTTGTACACTTATACCTCTGCAGAAGGTGCACATATGCAACATCAACCTACTAGGAGGGTAAGGTATCAACAAGTGCAGGTTCTAAATAAGACAATTAAAAAGGTAAGGCTGTTCACTATTACAGTGAACTAATGCACTGTGCTACAGCTCTCAATCTGTGAAACTGACAGAGGCACACAGCGGTACAAATCTGTCGGTGCCTCACTGTGATACACCAAAAGCTGATTGACTTGATTAAACACATATCAAAAGGGTGACATAACCTATTGTAACCAACCTTTCTGGCTGTAAATTAATAGCATATCTTCCAAGAACAGTATAAAAGATAAAAGTTGCAAAAACAATTAATTGCAAATATTGAAAATTCAGAATTTACATTAAGCAGATATTAACAGATTCTTTGATTAATTATTCATGACATTTCATCTGCAGATGTTACATAACGACAAATGAGATGAGACAATGAACACACATAGTGAATAGGTAAGGGTCTGACAAAACTGCAGAAAGCCATGGAGTATGTTAAGTCGAGATTTAAACCTGGTGCCTCCAGAATAAAAGTCTGAAGCATTACAGCTACCCCAACCCAATTCATATAAAGGAATTAACAAAAAATACAGAAAAATCAGCTTCAGATAATCCTGTTTAATATGTTTGCCCACCTCAGATGCTCCAGTAATTTAGTATCGAAGTTTTCCATCCCACTTAAAGGGATTCCCACCTAAGAGGCGCAACATGTTCATGACACAATAAATTCACCATTTTAATACCGTTTTGGTATAAAAATCATAAAGAATTTCCCCAAGTGTCCTCCTGTTCAATTTGTTTAAAAAATAGGGATGAAATTACAATCTCTGTGCCTAGAGATAATATCCAAGGACATTTCCACATGTTTCTAAAATGACATGACATATGTGGCTTAATTCTGATGCATCATCTGTCCTATTGGTCAATAAGCGGACTGCATTGGTGAACCCTGTTGGTATTTGAGACCAATTACTGCTACAAGGCTTGTAACAGATTGTGATAATATGGTTCCGTCAACCATTCTGAATTTAGTGCTATAAATTATTAAAGGAATTTGGATCCAAAACATTGTTAATGCAATTTAAAAAAAAAGCCCATATCCAAGAGAAGCAACATCATGGTGTGTGAGCAATCTACAAGATAAAAAATCATGGTGTTAACAAACTATGATTGTGCCTTTCTATGTGTTTTACTTTAATTTAAAACAATTTGAAGTATTCTGTGCACAAAATTTATAAGCATTTTGTGTTCACTTAACATTGCATATGTGTGTACAGTTTTCATCCTGTAAAGCAATTAGTTACCAAACATGTGATCATCACGGCTACTACATCAAAGACCTACATAAAATGTATGCTGCTGTCAGTTAAAGAACACCTGCATGTCACAAACATGGTGGATGCTACTTCACATATTCCAAAAAAATTAAAGAAGAACATGGAATTTATGTGTTGACTTTAAGTACAGATACATCGAACTGAGAAACAATACTCTCCAACAGTCTATTTAAGTGAGCAGCCTAGATGGAAAAAGATTAAAAAAGATATACATGGGAACATAGCATTGGTACTTATGAAACAGTTCTAGCAAAAATGGACTAAAAAATTTGTTCTCTCGTTTTCAGGAACGTGTCACAATCACTGAAGATGCTATGAGATAAATGTGGTTTGCTGGTTAAATTGTACCATTTAATGCAGAATTTATATGAAATAATATTCTAGTAAAGTGAATGTCAATTTCACTATGCAACATGTTTTCAGGCTTACCTTCTTAACACATTTTTGTTCTCAGTAAGCCTAATATGTTAAGTTTTTCCAAAAACTGTCTTAACAGAATTTCACTGTATATAAAAATCCTTTTTAGCAATATGTACCTCACCTAGTATCAACAAAACTGCTGTTAAGATTAATACAAAAGTAAATGTACCATCAAACGGTTGCAACAAACAACACAGCACATATCCTGCTGCCAACTCACACATGTGAAGATATCACAGGATCATGGATGAGTGTAAGCTGTTGGAAGACCTGCACAGTGGATGGTTTGCAACAGAGCAGAAAGAGAACACTACCAGCCAAGTGCAGGAGGCCGTGTCTGTTGACTGTCAACAATGGCAGAGCTAAATTCTGAGAAAGCTGAAAGTTCAGTTGGTAGCTGTGACATCAACCTCAATAAGAAACTGGAAAGTGCACTGCATTTTTCAGTTAATCATACCCAGAATATTGATGCAGCAACACAATACCATGTTAAGGATAAGTAGCAAGCTCGTTACACCTGCACTTAATGGTCTAAAATTTTACTGAAAGATAATTACAGATTATAAAATCTGGTGTTTCCTGTATACTCAGAACTGTAATGACAATTCCAATGTGGAAGCCACCAATGTCATCAAGGACCAAAGAAGCCAAAGAAGTTCCCTAATTTCTCTCTAAAGTGCAAGTTATGCTGAAGACACTTTCACTAGCAGGGTACTGCAAATAATTGCATTCCAAGGGCTGCTACAGTCAACAAGGATACGTACAAACAGGTGTTCTCACTACTGTAGATGATGCATATCAGAAGAGTTCTAAAATGTGTGCCCTGACACTGGTTGCTACTTATGTAGCAGCTGCTCACTACAAATGGTGCTGTGACTGTTACCTCCTTTCAGTAAGGACCAGCTGAATAGCTGTTGCTGCAAGAATGCAGCAGAGGGTCAAGAGACTCTGAAGACCATATGTAGAGCAGAAGACTCAGCACAGTGGCTTGTAGAAACATTCAGCAGAGCTGTATGTACTCTAGTTGAAGTGTACAGCTGCTGCTGGACAGGATTTTAAAGGCGATTACATCTAAAGGTTTTTCACTTCCACTACATTCAAGATAAATCTCCTGTCCCCAAACATTTTGAAGTCACTATGTACATAATGCATAAATTTTCTACACTAATTACAGATGATGTTTGTCTTACAAATAAAATGGCAGCTAGGGTAAAATTTTACTTTGCATAAAATGCTCTCTTTCATAGTTATGTCCATCAGATCCTCATTATTTAAGAGACTTAAGTTCATAATTCATACAATGAATACCATATTCTCCACAAACAACAAATCTTACAGGTCAAAGAGATTTCCAATACAAAAATGATAATTGGTGTTTAAGGAGAAAAAAACATGAATGGAACAATTAAAACAAAAAATAAAAATAAAAGCATCCTAAATAAACTACTGCAAAGAAAATACCTGTCTGCTGACACACTGAAATGAAATACAGAATAATGAGACTGGGTATGCCATACATGTGCCCTACCCTGATAATTACATCCTTGTCAGCCTGCAACTCAGCAGTTTTGTAAACATGGATGTTGGAAAAACGTTGCATAAAATTTAACATGTAAGCAAACAATATATACAATCACTGTGAGCTCAGCATTACAAGTACTCAGAGCATTTCCTATGAAGCCATAGGCTTCAAAGATCCAAGAAAACAGAATTCAACCAAACAAAGTGGCTGTGCAATGTAAGGTGCACTTAGTCTTGGACAGTTCAAATAAAGGGCCTGTGGGCTCCAACCCTAATTGAAACATGGGTGTATGTCCATATTAATGTACTGTGCTATGCTATTTAGGCACAGGTCTCGCAAAAGACAAGCCCCACATCCAGGTGGTCCTACATACTGTATAAAGGATTCAGCTTTATACAATAATACAAATACAGGTTAGACATGTTGAATACAAACAGGAAGAGGAAGAAGCAATTAAAATTCTGTAATTTTTCAGTAATGGATTGCTGTCTCTTTGTGAGGACTGAAATATTTAACAATTTTGACTAATGGCAAAGTGTTACTGGGGAATAAGCAAGAACACAGGAATGAAAAAATAACATATTATAAAATGAGTAAAGTTAATGGCAGCTTATTATTACAGAAATTTTACAGTTGTCCATTCCGTACATTTTTAGATATGTTCATTTTATTGTACCAACCAAATGCACACTATTAAATACATATGAATATTGAAAACACAGCTCCAACATGTTTTGGTACAAGTGTTCCACCTGCAGGGAGCACAGTATGTCAGGTTTAAAAACAATTGCCAATGATAAACTATATTTACATGGTTCCACAGTCTCAGTAGGCTCCACCGTTGATGTCAATTATGTATAAAATATACAACTTGTGTAGTTCAAAATCCTATGATTAAGATATGATTAAAACATTTCTTACATTAGTAAATATTATGATATGATATGATTTATACAAAGTAAAATTATTATTGCTAAGGTTGGTAGTGGAAGCTTACCTTGTATGATTCATATTCACTGTATAAGAATGTTATAGTCATATCCTAAACATATTATTTTAAAACTGCACAAGTTGTACCTACCGTATATAACTGACATCAACAATGGAGCCTGCTTAGCAATGGAAATTGTTTGTAAACCTGGCATATTGTGCTCTCTGCAGATGGTACACTTGTACCATACATGTCAGAGATACATCTCTAATATTCACATATATTTAATACTGGCATGTGGTTGGTAAAATCCATTTAATATATTTATTATTACAGATAATTTATTATAACAAATATGTACTGTTACTCTAACCTGAAGATTTGTAGAATTCTTCTAACAAATACAATTATAAGCCTCACTACCCAGTTTGATTCCTCAATCTCACTAAGCTCCACTGTCTTTCTATAAGAGTTCATGCTAGAACAGGCCGTGAAGACCCAGAGGGGGAGTAAAGTTATAGCTCTACTCTTCCTTTAACCTCAGCACTAGATGGGGTGGATGGTCAACACCATGCCCTGGCTGCTTTACCCCTGGGAAAGAGACCCAGTACCCATTGCATAGGAAGCTGGGTGGGCCCCAGGGCTGGTCTGGACGGGTGTGAAAAATCTCACCCCCAACAGGATTCAATCCTTGGACCATCCAGCCCAAAGTGAGTTGCTATACCAACTATGCTATCCTGGCCCTCACTGTCTTTGTATACCACATGGTATTACAAAATACAATTCTCAGAATCATATTAAACAGCTTGTAAGATAAACCCACAAAGGGGTTGGAGGCCAACAGCTTGAAATGTGTGCTTCTAATTAAGGTGGTAAATGTATTTTAACCAGAAAAGTTTATCACAAACACATTTACAAGGGCACAAGATGTTATTTCATTAACATCTTGTGCTCTCTGTAAGTGTCTTTAGTCTGTAACTACTACTCGTACTGAATTAAAACAATGTTATTACCAAGATGACAAAACAGGGAATTGACAGTTACTATATGAAGTTTTCCTGCCTGCTTGTGCTAATAATGCTTAATGAACTTACATAACGCTTCTCTAAAATTTCACGTTCACGAGGGTTCTCCTCATAAGTGGTTAAATCTGAAATTGTCTCTGATGCCGTAGTTCCACTGATAGTAAGCAAAAGAAAGATGGAGCCTGCACCTTCTTCAAGGTCCTGCCATATTCTATGGGTTTTCTCACGCTCTAGACGAGATAAATCAATGATGCATCTGTAAATCAATGAACCACATCATTCAACAGATACTCTACTGCATTAAGGATTACTTCCTTTTTCACCTTTCTGATTCTATCCTCAAAAACTGTTCAATCAGGCAGCACAAAAGCCCCTGAATTTGTGTCATTCTCTGTTTCATGCAACAATGGTTACAAGAGTACTTAAATTCCTTAACAATGTAACAGATATAACACACTGACACCTGTTTAATGTTCCAGAATTCTTTGAATCTGTGCAACAGCCATAACTGAGTACTGTTAGGCACTTACACAGCTGTGAAATGTCACCACATAAAATAAAAAATAAATTATTTTGTGGATAACAACTGTAGTATGAGTACCAATAAATTGTGTTTAATGGAGGGTGACACCATGCAATATTGATGGTAGATGTCAGAAATTTCACACTTTTACCCAGAAGATAGAGGCAGAATGTTCCTCTGAAGTGTCACAACCCATCTACAAGACTGAATGGTGTAACAACCCACAAAATCACCATTTCAATACTCATCACAATGGAAACCCAAAAGCTTAAGGCACAATATCTATAAGTGAACTTATCTAGTGCGAGTTTTATATGTAATATATTTAGTACAGTAGTTTCAATGTTCATGATTAATGGCACTAATAAAACTGTCACAAACACTGGAATCTACTGTCAATGTAATATACCTCTATTTTTCCTGGAACTGGTCACAAATGTTCAAAAAACTATTAAAATGGGTGATCATGATAAATATGCAACCCTGGGCTGTGTTTCCATGACATTTCCAAGTTAGAATGGCCTAAGGTACAAGACCCTGAAGATTAGACAGTTCAGTCATAGATCATCCTGTATACATACTGCATTTCATATCATATCACATTTTAAGCCATAGCTGTGAACATGTCCATCCATGGGTACAGCAGAGGGGAGGAAGAAGTCATGCATTAGCCCTCCCAACATTACAAAGATGAACTGAAGAAACAAAACAAAACAAAAAAAAAAAAAAAAAAAAAACAAAAATACAAAACAACAAAAAAAACAAACAAAAAAATATTACAAAAATATTTAAATACTATATAAAATT
>Ga0123352_10001666_pt1 | contig 29964 bp, 33 predicted proteins | sample TergutLab28metaG_FD_89700 | JGI IMG/M metagenome (GOLD analysis project Ga0123352, IMG submission 89700) | Labiotermes labralis P1 segment gut microbial communities from Petit-Saut dam, French Guiana - Lab288 P1 | ecosystem: Host-associated > Arthropoda: Insects > Digestive system > Gut ... | reverse complement strand
GCCTCTTGCTGTAACATTCAACAACAGCATTTTCCACACAAAGTATATATGTTTTATATGATTCTTACAATAAGCAGTGATAATTACCCTAAGCATTATATACTTGGTCTTTGTAATGAAGAATGTGAGTGTTGACTGTGAGGCAGGAACTGAATATTTAAATGATATTTAATCAATTGGGAAGAGGATGTTTCGTAAACACAGAATAGTGTCAGCAGTTAAGAGAGTAGAGTTTGTTAGTGATAGGATGTCATATATAGTTCTGAGAGTTTGCTGATGTAATATCAGTGTTCTAAATGTACATGCAACAAGTGAGGAGAAAAGTGATGTTTTAAAAGACAGTTTTTAGGAGGAATTAGAGCAGGTTTTTTTTATCATTTTCCTAAGTACCATATGAAAATTCTGTTAGGAGATTTTAATGCAAAAGTTGGGAAAGAGAATATTTTCAAACTGACAATCGGGAATGCGAGACTACATCAGGATAGTAAGGATAATGGTGTTAGAATAATAAACTTGGCTGCATCAAAAAATCTAGTAGTTAAGAGCACAATGTACCTGCACCAAAACATAAGTACACCTGGACCACTCCTGATGGAAAGACTCACAACCAGATTGATCACATATTGATAGAGAGGAGATGGTATTTGAGGATGCTTGATGTACAATCTCTCGGAAGAGCTAGGGAGAGCTCACAGTGATACTGTTCACTAACTGGTAGGTGCAAAAGCTGGGAAAATATTGGCAGTAAGTAGACAAGCAGAACAGAAGTTTGATGTGGAAAGCTAAATAAGCTGGAGGTTATGAAACAGTGTCATATTAAGATCTCAAACAGTTTTGCAGCTTTGGAGAACTTAAGTGATAGTGAAGACACAAATAGTGCTTGGGGAAACATTAAAGAGAATATCAAAACCGCAGCTAAGAGAGTCTAGGTCTGTACAAATTGAAGCAGCATAAACCATGGTTAGATGAAGAATGTTTAGGATTTTGAGATCAAAGGAAGCAGGCTAAAATGCAGTGGTTGCAGGTTCCAAACCAAAGCAGTGTAGATAATCTAAACCATTTAAGACATGAAGATAGCAGACGTTTCAGGAACAAAAAGAAGGAATGTTTAAAAACTAAAATTGATGTACTTGTAACTAACAGTAAGGTGAAAAACACCAGAGACTTGTATCGGGGCATCACTGATTTGAAGAAGGTTTACCAGCCTAGAACTAAAATAGTAATGGATGAGAAGGGTGATTTGGTTACAGACTCCCACAGTATTTTGGCTAGGTTGAGGAACCATTTCTCTCAGGTGTTAAATGTACATATGATTAGTGATGTTAGGCAGACAGAAGTACACACAGCAGAACCGCTAGTGCCTGAACCAAGTGCCTTTGAGGTTGAGCTGGATATTGAAAAACTAACAGGACACAAATCACCAGGTATTGATCAAATACCAGCATAATTGATTAAAGCAGGGGGTAGAACATTTTGCTCTGAGAGCCACTTATTACTTGTATTTGGAGTAAGGAGGAATTGCCTGAGGAGTGGAAGAAGTCAATCATTGTACCTAGCTATAAGAAGGGCGGTAAAACAGATTGTACTAATTATAGAGGCATACCACTTTTGCCTACTACATGCAAAATTTCATCTGACATCCTGCTGTCAAGGTTAACTCCATATGCAGAGGAAATTACTGGGGATCATCAGTGTGGATTTTGACACATGTCAACTACTGATCATATATTCTGCATTCGTCAAATACTGGAAAAGAAATGGGAATACAGTGAAGCAATGCATCAGCTGTTTATAGACTTCAAGAAAGCTTATAATTCAGTTAGGAGGGAGGTCTTTTTTAATATTCTCATTGAGTTTGGTGTCCCTATGAAACTGAGGAGGCTGATAAAAATGTGTTTGAATTAAACCTGTAACAAGAGTCCAGGTAGGCAAGAATTTGTCTGACATGTGTCCTATTAGGCTAGGTTTAAAACAAGCAGATGCTCTATTGCCATTGCTTTTCAACTGCTTTAGAGTATGCCATTTGGTGGGTTCAGGTAAACCAGGATGGCTCAATGTTAAATGGTACATGTCAGCTCCTGGTTTATGCTGATGATGTTAATATATTGGGTGGAAACATACATTCTATAAAGAAAAACACAGAAGCTTTAGTAGTTGCTAGTAAGGAAATTGGACTAAAAGTAAATGCTGATAAGACTAAGTACATGGTCATGTCTCAAGATCAGGATGCGGGAGGAAGTTACAATATAAAAATTTATAATAGTTTCTTTTGGTGGAAGAGTTCAAATATTTTGTAACAAACTTAATGAATTAAAATTCTGTTCAGGAAGCAATTAAGTGTACAATGAAGTCAGGGAATGCTAGCTGTCATTCATAGCAGAATCTTTTGTCTTCCAGTTTGCTCTCCAAAAATTTAATGATTAAAATATACAGAAATGTTATTTTGCCTGTTGTTGTGTATGGATGTGAGACTTGGTTGCTTACATTGAGAGAAGAATATTGGCTGAGGGTGTTGGAGGATAGGGTGTTGAGGAGAATATTTGGTCCTAAGTTGGACAAGGTAACAGGAGAGTGGAGAAACCTACATAATGAGGAGCTTAATAATCTGTACTCCTCACCCAATGTTGTTCAGGTGATTAAATCGAGAAGAATGAGATGGGCGGGGCATGTAGCACATATGGGGGGGGGGAGAAGAGGCATATACAGGGTTTTGGTGGGTAAACCTGAGGGAAACAGACCACTTGGAAGACCCAAGGATACATGGTAGAATAATATTAAGATGGATCTTCAGAAAGTGGGATGTGGGGGCATGGACTGGATCAAGGTGGCTCAGGACAGGGACAAGTGGCGGGCACTTGTGAATATGGTAATGACCCTTGGAGTTCCATAAAATGCGGGGAATTTCTTGACTAGCTGAGAACCAGTTAACTTCTCAATAAGGACTCTGCTCCATGGAGTAAGTAAAGTATAAAGATTAATAGCCCAGGCTAGTCAGTGCCTGTTTTCCTAAAGTCAAAGTGGCACTAAATTCTGGAAGGCAGTCATATAGTACTTGGCTGTACCTCAGCTAATTAAGAAGTTCTTGACCTTTTTGGACCCAAAGGATTATCACCATCTATACACCTCTGAAAGCATATTATACTGAGTTTATGGACATTGTCCTTTGCCTTGATGGAGGTCATCCTGTCATGCTTCTAATATGTAATCAGTAAACAGTCAAATACTATCTAACATAACTGTGTATTTGTGGGTAAGCTACTTGGTTTGATGCTCTTGGACAATCATTAGGCTATATATATACAAACTTAAAATGAAGGTAGAAGCATAATATACATAGCTGCTGTCATGTGTATTATGATATTGACTAAAAATGAAGGTAAAATTGTAATATACATATGTACTGTCATTACAGTATATGCATGTATTATGCTTTTACTTTCAAGTTCTTGTATATAAAAGCCTGTGGATTGTCCAAGCACTGAAATATGCAGCTTACATAAAAATATATAGTTGTGTTAGATGGTATATGACTGTTTTTGGGTCTTGTCCTTTGCCTGGTATTCCATACAGAAATCATAATATTTCAAGAATTGATATTTCCATCTGAGTTGGAAAGGTGGGTGGGAGGGTATTTTCCACTTTGTTATAAATTTCCTATTATTTCCTACTGACAAAATATGATACCAGTAAATTATAGTTCTACTTGGCTCATTTACATATACAGTGATCAGATTTATCTGTTTAGACTGAAGAGTCTCTTCTTGGATTGCAAAGACCATGCAGATGGCAGCAGCCAGCTCCTCTGGAACATCAGCAGCTACTTACCAATCAACATGGTATCCTACCCCTTGAGGCTTGAATGTTTTGTTTGGAATAGTAGACAATGGATGTAGTCCAGGAACTTTAAAAATAGCTTATCACAAGTAAACAAACCAGCCATGTTTCTTTTCCTTACCTTATTTATATCTTCATGCCTAGTTTTTGTGATCCATTTTAATATTTCCCTTCCATCCATACCTACAAAAGTGTTTCTATTATATAATGATTAGCTCCAAAATCATGCTTTATTAATGAAATTATTGTTCTAAATATTGCCCATTTAAAATAATTTCTATCAGAATCTACACACCACTCTATACAAGCCTTCCAGGCTTCAAACCATCCCCTGAAGTCATTGTGTGGGTGCACTCTAAGTAATTCTGCTGTTTTCTTATAGATATCTTTACTTGACTGGAAATGGGTTCCTTTTGGTGATTTTTCCAATTTTTGGAAAAGAAAAAGTTGCATGGGGCAAGATCTGGTGACTGTGGGCTGTGTTCAAGTGTTGGTATTTGTTTTTCAGCTAAAACTGGTGGACCAAAATCACTTTCTGCATCGGTGCATTGTGTGGGTTCAACAGCCAACCATATTCCACCAATCTCACCTTTATTTTTCTAATCATCTCTTTTAATTTTGTTCAAACCTAAATGTAGAACTGTTTGTTCAGCATCCAATATGATGATACACAACCACAGTGATTACTCCAACATCAAAGACAACCAGCATCATATTTTGAATTCTTTGAAACTTGGTCTTAGAGATGCAGGAGTTTCCCATTGCGTGGATTGCTGCTTTGTTTCTTGGTCACACTGAAGAAGCCCAGTTTCATTTTCAGTAACCATATACAAGCCATATACAAGGACAGTAATTTGTGCAATACCATATATCCTCATGGAGATAATTGTATCACTCTACCTTGGATTGACAATGGAAAGAAAAGCATATAAACCTGTAGCAATTCTTAAAAAACCTCTGATAGCATGAATTGTTATACTTGTATATGACTTATATCATGGGATTTTTTTCACTATATGTAATCAAACTAATACTTCTACATTTTCTTCCTCATTGTACATTATAGAATTGTTGTGAGCCGGAGAATGATGTATGCTAGGTTGAAGTGTGTTCCGCTTTCAAACACATAAACTCTGTTGTCTAAGTATAGTTGTGTTTTGACTGATACAAATTTTGTATATTGTAGGATGTCACATAAAAACTTCTGTTTACTTTCAGAATCATGCTGGTTCTGTCTTGCAAGTGCTGCAGTTGAGAAACACCTTGTCATTAGCATTGGAAGTGAGGTAAATAGCTTCATAGTTAAGTGTAGCTGCTGACTTTTGATTATATTTTGCCATGTAGAACAAGATCCTTCTGCCATTTTGTGTGGCCTCACAGAGAATTGTGTTGTAAATGGCAATATACTTGTGTTTCCATTCAGTCGTACCTGGCATTAGCAAAAGGTGGAATGGTACCTGACCATGTGCTCATCCTACCAGTGGGTCATCACCAGTCACTGGCCACCTCACCAGATGCAGTTAAAGAAGAAATAGAAAAGTATCCTTAGCAGACTGTGCCTTATGTATGTATTGACACCATACATACCCTTGTAGTTACATTTCAATAAGAGCAGGGCCCTGCTGTTGCACTGCTGTCTTATTTTAGCTGTTCTTTGGTGTATATTGATAAATTACATTCCTTAGTAGGAGAAGGACCACAGAAGAGCAGAAGGTTGTTGTCTATAGATGAAAAGATGAAATACCGTATTTACTCGAATGCAAGATGGGTTTTTTCCTTAAATTTGGCACTTAAATATGTGAGGTTGTCTTAAATTCAGGTATGATTCACTGAGCCGGATCACTCTTAACTGGACCATGCTGAAACAAACCAAGGCTGGCACTGCCAAATTGTCATGTGAGACCTGCGCTGTGGAATATTATGCAGTACAGAGTTGTAATTCATTATTGACATTTTGAGACATGCTATCAGCCCCATCTTCAAAGGTCAAGAAATCCGAAAGAACAGAGCACAAGTGAACTTAACTGACAATCTTTTTTTTTTTTTTGAGGGGGGGTGGGGAGGACTTTGTTAACAATCAAATCCTTTAAAGAAGCATGAAGCCACCCATTCCAGGTTGGACCCTGGGAACAGGCTTCCCTGAGCTGTAACAGTTTTTATTTAAAACTCTTATAACTTTCTTTGTAACAGTTTGCATTGGCAAGTCAACATCCATTCTGCTTACTCTGCGAATTCCTGCCTTTGGCCCACTGCTAAACAATCTTGCTGGTAGGCAGCACAAAGAGAGGGGGTGTGGGGATTGTGTGACAGAATGGATGTCGGCTGGCCAACAAAGTAACTTTATTTGATATTGATATATTTGTTGACTGCAATTGGGTTGACACTAGGTGGCAGTAGTACATTACACATTTACACATAAAACAATACACAGAACAACACAATGAAACAGAATACACAGAATATAGCATACATAACAATAAGAATACATGAACATTACAATAAGAGTACATAAACATAACAATAAAAATACATAATTTACAAAATTAAACAGAAGCATACAAAACATGCAATGATAAAAAATGGAACCAAAAGAATATGAAAGAGTGTGATAAACGAAAAAGCCATATAACAGCAAACTTCATATGATCTATATATCTTCTAGGAATGTTAGACATGCTGTTACTAAGACTTCCACTACACTTCACTTCACTACACTTGTTGACACTTCACTTCCTCTCATTTAAACATCACCCAATTACCCTTCACTACCCTCTCATTTGGCTTAAACCTATTTAAATTTCCTTCCACTCCATTTCACCTTGCATTACCTCACATCACCTTACTTCACTTCACTAGACTTTTAGATGATTTTCTTCACAATTCTATTCCTTTCATTTCACTGTGTTTATAATTGCTTTCCTAACTCTGTTTCTAAAAATCTTACGTTTACAAGGGAAAGTCCCGAACACTTCCATAGGTAGTTGGTTCGAGTTTTTAATGGTCCTGTTTACAAAGGAATACTTCCCAATATCCATTCTGTGCTTCCTGTCCCTAATTTTCCGAACATGATTAACCCTACTCAAATAGTGAGGCCTTCACAACCTGTCGCATATAGCTTTCCAAGCCCATTCCCCATAGTACACTTTAAAAAGTGTGCATAAGCATGCTATCATCCTACTCTGAGCCTAGGTTTCCCAGTCAGAATCATTCATATGGTTTGCAAATTGAGCAGCTTTCTTCTGTACTAGGTCTAACGCATTTATCTGTCCTTCTCGGCATGGATCGCAGCATGCAGACCCATATTCAAGAACAGAACGTATCAATGACATGTAGGCTACACTTTTTTTATTCGTATTTCCTTTTTTGAGAACAAGGATTACAAAGTGAAATGCCTTCCAGGTTTTTTGCGCTGTATAGTATACTTGGTCCACCCAGTTTAAATTGCTTCATAAGGTTATTCCCAAGTATCTACAATTGCTCGCTTCCAGAATTTTTGGGTCACCAAGGGAGTAACCCAGTGGATTTTTAACCCAAGCTCTTGTAAATCTTATTGCCTTACTTTTACCGGGATTTATTTTCATCGGATTTTCTACCACCCATTCCCCCAAGGTGTCCAGATCCTTCTGCAGCTTTTCTGTCATCTATACAATCACCCTTTTACCTTGTTTGTCCCAACGTGCTCAGTCTGTTTGGTGAATCTCTTTTGGGAGAGGGGTGTGTTCACCGAATCAAATGTAGTTTTAGTTATTTTCTTTTTACTTGTTTTATTTATTTGTTTTATTCTTGATATAAAAAAGCATTCTGTATCCAGTTAAACAACTAAATCATTTTTTAATGAAATAACACAGTCACTTGTACTCCGTCACTTACATTGCTATGTAGGGGACTGCTTTCCTCACTGGACTGCTAGTGTCTGTTAACCGCTGCTAACATTTCCTTGTTTATATCTGTCCCCATACAACTCCGCCTACCTATCACCAGTGGTTCCTGATCATACATGGACAGATTAAACTTACAACACATGGCCATGAACCATCTGTAACTGAAGCAAGCAAACCTAAGAAACAAATATATCAAAAATGTTTGGCTACAGTCGTTTTTGTTTATGATTTTCCTATAAATTACACAGTCGTCAGTGAAGAGTCCAGTACATGAGTCGATGTTCCTCCAAATATCACTTACATACACTAGAAACATGGTCCCAAAACGCTCCCTTGCGGCACACCTGAGGTTACTTTGACTTCCATGGATAGTTGCCTTCCTACTCTAACCCTTTTTGTATGACCTACAGGGAATTCCCTTACCCAAACGACTACCCTCGAATCCACGCCCGAGGCCGCTAGTTTCATAAGCAGCCGATCATGAGGAACTAGATCGAAAGCCTTGGAAAAGCCTATTACAATCGCATCTATACTGACTCCCTCATCCAGAGAGTCTGCTGTGTCCTGGCACACTGTGATGACTTGACTTTCGCATGAGTATTCCAGTCTAAGCCCATGCTGTCCCTTGTATAACCAATCATTCTTATTCCTGACTTGACTCAAATGTCCTAATATAATGTGTTCCAGTTGCTTGCAGACCACAGAGGTTAAGCTTATGGGTCTGTAGTCTGTGACTGCCGATCAATCACCCTCTTTGTAAATAGGAACTACTGTGGCTTTTTTCCAGTCACTTGGGATGGTAGCATTGTTTAATAGTGTTTCCAGTAGTTTAGCTAGGTAAGGAGTCATGGCTTCCCCACCCAATTTCAGAATTCCACCAGGAATTCCATCTGGCCCTACTAATTTGTTTTTCCCAATTTTTGCTAATCTTTTTCTCATACCTTTAGCGTCAATAATGAAGGTTTCACCCGAATTTACTAATTGTATTTTTGGGATGTTATGATCGCAGCAAAAGACAGGTGCACAACAGGAATTTAAGATGTTAGCTTTTACAGTAGATTTCATAATGATCGTTTGGTTGTGGTCTTTGATTGCAGGAATAATTTCCCTATTCCTTTCTGCTGCCTTTTCACATAGTTGTAGAACTCAGACCAGCAGTTCCTTTCGTTTCATAGTACTGAGAGCAAAAATGTTTCCTATGCATTTTTTTTTTCTGCCAGCACTTCTTTAGATACTCTTTTTCAGTTCCACTTGATATTGCTGTCCTAATTTTCTGTTGTATACTCTTCTAACCTTTACCTTAAGCCGTTTCAATTCCTTGTTTTAGTATTCAGGATCAGGATTTTTTCTCAGAATTTTTTGTGGGACAAAACAATACTCTCAAAGACTATTTCCTTAAAACGTTTCCAGATTTCCTGCATGCAACTACCATTACTTGCCCATGCTGCGAATTTACCCCTGAGGAAACTTTGCAGACCTGTGACATTTGTTTTGTGGTACATAGGAACTAATCTTTCCACTTGATGCTCACGGCAATTTTCTCCTCATTCTACTTTCAGTAGTACCCCACAGTGAACACTGATCCCCTGAACATTACTGCAAGAGGTAAACACACTTTCGGGCCAGACAAGGTAAATGTCAAGCAAAGCACCCCCTCGGTTCGGGTTATTAACTACCTGAGTGTAACCGTTTTACCATACCATTGTATTTAAAAATACCTGGGTCCCCCTAGATTTTCTTCGTGACCATTCCAATCCGCATAGGGTAAGTTGAAATCACCCCAAATGATGCTATGCTTCGTAGTTCTTCCCATATATCCAGTCTGGCCTGCCAATTTTTCTAACAACCACACGTCCTTGTTTGGAGCTCTGTAGATGCCCACAATTTCCCATGTATTTTTTGGGTCCCTGCCGTTTACTTCTACTGCTATCATCTCATATACCTCATCAACCCATAGCTCACTGTAAGTAATGTAATTTTTTACACACATAAACACTCCACCACTGCGAGTGTGTCTGTCTCTTCTGAAAGTTGTGTAATCAGCCCTAAAAACTACCGCATTGCTAATTTCCTCACTAAGCCATGACTCCATGCCTGTTTCAACATCAGGGTTATATGTGTCAAGTTCCAGAAATCTAAAGTCTTATTGTAAATAATAAAGCAGTCCTGTTACAGGCCTGGACAGGCCCAGAGGGTTCCAGAAAGTTAAGGTTCCCAGATTTCGTGACAACTGCACAGGATGGTGGTAGGTTGTCAGCCTTACGCACCTCCCGCCTTTACCCCCAGGAAATACTCCTGGTATTCATTTCTGTTAGAGGCTGAGTCGACCCCAGGGCCATAGTGTGATCCGAAGGATTTTATGTCAATGAAAAATCCACTGACACTAGCTGGGATCGAACCAGCGACTTCCGATTTGTAGCACAGCACCTTAACCACTCTTATTGTAAATACTCCTACAATTTATCTGCAGCAAAACCAACAGTTTACCCTCAATCATTGGCCCCACTGTCGCTGCTGAACATTTCTCTGTTTCATCTTCAGTCTCCCTCCCCGCCAGATCTGTCGTCACTGTATCACTCTCAGCCTTCTTCCAGGCTGACGTCAAATGTTCTTGGATTGTCGTCATCCCCATCTCCCCAGATGTCCCCTCGCTATAAATCCCTACTGCCAGGCATTGTCATTCACTCTTCTTCTCTCTTCTGCCACTGATACCACAGACTCTGGAGTAAAGTTGACCTAGGTGTCTTGCTCCTCTTTGGTTAATGTGAAGGCCATCTCTACCAAAGTCCCAGTCATCCATCCAATTATTTGGGTCTACAAAAGTAACCCCTAGTATCTGAGCTACCCACTCATATCTGCTGTTTTTGGCTCCAATACGCTGCCATGACATGTCTCACCTCCGCAACATGCCACTCAGAACTGCTTTGGATGTTGAAAACTTAGTTTTTCCTGTATTTACAAGATCGTAGACATCGCCCATGATATAACGAGATTTTCAGTTTATCTTAAATCATTTGTACCAGCATGGGTAATGAGGATGTGTGGGCTCCCTAGGTCTCTGTTTTCAATAACTCTATGCAGTTGTTCTGTTCTAATGCCCAGAAAGCACTCAACTTTCATATTTGAACATTCAGTTCCAACATTCCATATAATCGAGTCACCCAACACTAAGCACTTCCCAACTTTACGATTACCCAGCACCGTATCCCGCCTGCCAATTTCCCTTCCAGCTTTCGCCAATCGTAACTGTTCTTCCAGTGCCTTGTTCTTGTTAGATTGTCAATTTGAAGTAAAGCATTCTGCAATTTCTCTTCTAGCAGCCCGAGTCTCTCCAATCTACACTTATCACAGATCCTTTCCCCGCTGTCCGCCACTTGAGCTTTAACAGTAACACAGCTGTTATGGAACCAGTGTCCACGCGTATTACATTGAGTTCCTGATTTGAGATTTCTATCGCATATGCTACACACAACTTGCATAGTTTTCTCAGCCTCCACTCCAGGTCCAGGATTTTTCTCCACTCCACCAATTACCAATAGTACAGCTAAAGTCATTGCACACAGAATCATAGTCCCTAAGCAAAATATCACTTGTCCATTTCCTTGTGAAGCATGCCATGTTGTCCTCGTAGGCCATAAAGGTCTCGCCGCCAAGGTACCCACACGCACCTGGTAATCTTCCAGGTAGCAACCCCATACTCAGGAGCTCTCTAAAAATATGTCTTCTCTGTACAACTCTTGTCTGACAATTTGGTGGTGTAGCACATTTTAGCAAATCTGCTTCATCCCTGCAGTCAGACAATACCAGCCTGACTTTTGAATTTTGGGCAATGCATGATTAAAGAAAGACAAGAAAATGTTATCCATGGGACTCTTTCGGCAGTATCAAGGCAGTGGGCAGGATGTGTGTATGCTGTGGTGGATCATCAAGTGATAAGACTACAGTAAAAGAGACTGTTTTCTGTAATGTCAATTTGACATTTTTTCCTGTGGCTCACTAGAAGGGTAGGTACAAACATGATATTACAAAAGTCAGTTCTATACCCATTTACAGGCAAAGAAGCATTTAACTTGGTGTCTTCTTAATATGAATTATTCTTAATCACTAAAAAGATATGCATCTCAGAACAAATCTAGTCCATGGGTAGTAACATGAAAATGGCTTTTGAAAAATTAAAAATTAACTGCAAGGCTCAGAAATATAACTTGGCCCAATCCACAGATCAAAAACCATGAAAAGATCCATGAAATCAGACTGACCAAACCACAGATACAATACGAAAAAGCCAGAACACACATATTTAAAATTCTGAACACCACTACACCATCAATGGAGAAAATTTTGAATTTTCATGGTTTCAATTAAGTTTATAAACCAAGAAATATAAATGTATTATTAAGTCAATGTGAATCAAAATGGCAGTGCAGCACATCACATCAGAATTGATTGTGAAGGGTGTTAAGGAGTATTGTATATCCAATGTAATGGTTGGGACTAATGATGATAGTTGTGAAAGGATAGTAATTTTGGGAGTCAGTGTGAAGAAGATGAAGGCACCAACTGTGAAGCTGGAGACAGTGACACTGATTGATAGAGGTAGATAGAATCTGACCTGCTTAATGTATTAAGTGTATGCAGTTAATAATAAAATATTTTTCTACTCAGAGTTTTATTTTTAGGAGGTCACCTTAGATTTGGATAAATACATTTTCCCTTGGCAGACATGTTTTATTTGGGGGTTCGTCTTAGATTAGAGTTGTCATGCATTCGGTTAAATACGGCACTAGCACAATCTAAGTGTGAAGTTTAAAATGTCTCAGGAGATGTGATACAGCTGTTCAGATACAGTGTCTGATTGCATCTCAGAGACATTGTTATTTGACAGTGTGTTGCTCATTCCTTATGTTGGTCTCTTATTGTGTAAGGAAAGATAGCCTCTGGTTGTTTGCATCCTTATTATCTAGTAACATGTCTGATTTTAATTACACTTGTTTTGAATATGATTGGAGACTATGCAATTAACAACAGTATGTTAACACAGTTTAATTATGTAAGATGAGAGAGTAGGTGGAAACATTTGTTGCTTCTTTGTAATGCCACATCTGTCAGTTCCATTCTATTTTCCATGCTCCAGCCCATTTCCTCCCTTGCTTTATCCATTCATATTAGTACTACTGTCTTCATCCTTTCATTTTATTTTCCACTTTGAGACCACAAAAGAACGCTTGTAGAAAGGGATGTGTCATGGATCAGGCAATTACATTCCAGCCTCTCAATATGGAGGCCTGGATTTGATCCCAGGCCAGTCCATATGGGATTTATGGTCGAAAAAGTGGCACTGAAACAGATTTTTTTCTGAGTACATTGTTTTTCCCCTGCATCATAGCAGCACTGCTCCATATTCATATTTCATCTATCATTGATGCTGTATGTCATCAAATACTGAAAGTATCATTACATTTAGTGCTTATGTCTTTCTGTCCAATGAATTAAAACCCTCCATATTTCCCTGAATTTACTATGCTTCTATTTCCTTTTTTTCCCAGGCTATTGTGTATGTATTCTGTTTACATAAATATTAATGATGGCCATAGTTTTTGCTAGTGACAAACTTTTCAGGATGGTAAATAAAGGCCAGAGGGAGCTAGAGAGAGGAATACAGCAGTAGGCAGACATTAGGCAGTGCCGCCATCCCCAGCACCCATGGGACTTCATTTGGTGGCCACAGTATAGCACTGTTTTATGACTTCTGCCTATGCATTATTATTTTGTAACCAGTTTGCTGAATTTATTGCTGGTCATGAGGCCTTAGTTTACCGCTGTGATGATCATCCTCCCCTTAACAACTTACATATTCAAACGTGCGCTGAAGAAGTTTTTCAGAAAGCAGCAAAAAGTACCAGTGTTTTTTGAGAGAAACTTCAAGACGTCACACCTACAGATACAGGCTGTTCCCATCCCATGTGATATGGCCACTCGCCTCAAAGATGTGTTTCAGGTACATCAGTAAAGTTCAGTTCATCAGTATCTATTACAGACCTAACCTTATCAGTAAGTATAGATCTCTAAGGCTAACAGAAAGTCATGAATACTTCAGGAACATATTCCAAAAACTGTATAGTACACTGAACATAAGATGATGCTTCAGAATAGCTCATACACAAAACCAGTTAGGTTCATGGTGACAAACTGAAAGAATACCTTAGTTTGAAATAATGAAAACACAAAAGAATTGCATTCTTCTGGGTTATTACACAGCCTCCTTAATGTGCTGTAACCCAGAAGAGCACAGTTCTCATCTGCTTTATGACGGCAGCCTGAAATCACGCAATGAAAACTCAATTTCTGTTTTATGGGAAATTCTATGTTCATAGGATAATGCAGAACAAAGAGGCCTCCAACTGGATGAATTGCCCCCTCATGCCAACCTGTCTCAAGTGGTAACTCCCAGAACACCATACTTCTGTGTGGAGTTGCCATCAGGACAAAAGCTGTTCCACAGGGTCACAAAGAACTTTCCACTCCAGTTTGGGAGGTAAATAGGATCTTTGCAACTGTGTTACTGTTTCACTTCCTGCAAAGTACCCTTGAAGGCGACATGAGTACAAATTACAACAGCATATACAAACTGTAACATTTATTATACAGAGTAGTGTGTAAAAATTATCCCCATCCCAGTTTTAGCAGCAGCAAATGTAGTCACATGATCACAGTAGCCTGACAGGCAGCAGGGATACCTGGGAACTTGGCGCTAATATTTTATTTTGTTATGTAGTTTATGTGTGCATCCTAGAGAGAAGACATGTCACATTCACTGGAACAGCATACTTTGATTGTGGAGTTGTATATTTGTACAAGGTATGTCAAGTTAACACTTGAGGGATTCATCGAACAATATCTCATTGCCAGTGTTCCTGCAAAACGCAGTATTCAGTAATTGGTGAAAAAGTGGCATTCTACCAGTTTTGTGAGCAGTACATGGAAACCAAGAAACCCTTCCATCCATACACCAGAGGTTGTCTCCAACATTTCAGATCATACTGAAAGAAGAACTCACAAGTTAATGTGGCAATTATCACAACAGACAGGCGTGTCACAAAGGTCATGTCAGCATGTATTTCATATTTTTGACTGAGTCTTGTGAGATCAGTGTTGCAATGCAGGAACTAAGGTCACATGACAAGGACAGACATGTGGCCTATTGTGAATGGCTCTTGAACATGGTTGCAGAAGGATATGTGGACCCATTTCACTTCTTTTCAACTGATGAAGCCTGGTTTCATCTATCAGGATATGTCAACATGCAGAATAAATGATACTGGTCTTCAGATAATCATGTGTGTTCTGATAGAAACCACTCCATGATTTAAAAACTGGTGTTTGGTGTGCAGTCTGAGAGAACTGAATCACTGAACCCACTGTCTTTGAGTTAACCATTAACATCTGTGTATATTCGACAAGTTTGTGAGACAGCTGACTCCAGAACTGAACTACACCTTCTTACAGCAAGACAGTGTGACATGCCACATGTCTGCTTGTGACTCATCTGAATACACAGTGTAATTGCTAGAGACCATCACTGCAGGTCTGTGGCCAGTCCACTGTCCAGACCTATCACCTTATGTAACATCATCTCAACCACTGAACTCAGTTCTGCTTTCATGAACATGTTACAGCACACAGACATTTGCATCACTGCTGGTGGAGACCATTTTCACCACATCCTCTAAAATGGTAACTGACAGTCTTAATAACAACAAAATAACTTTTCAAATATACTATAACATTTGTTATTCTTTTATTACTATTATTATTAAAACTCTTGTTGACATTGAAACCAAGACCAGGCTACTTTTTTTGTGTGCCACCATGTACAAAAGGTGCTGACTAACTTCTTCTCCTTCTTCTTCAGCACAGCAGCCAAACTTTGTCCTTGGCCCCTTCAATCCTCTGCCTCCAGGCATCTCTGTCCTCAGCTGATGTTCTCTAATTCCTGCATTCCAACATCCTCTTAGCATCTCTGTCCACGTCATCTAACCGTTTCCCTCTGGGCCTTCCCTTCTGTGTAACCATTCAGTGCTTTTTTGGCCACCCTTCCCTCCATCCTCATCACATGTCCCATCTACTGGTGTCTTCTCAATCTGATATTCTTGGTTAGCTCCATTTCCTTCTATATCTATAGATGTCATGATTACACCTTTTTGCCACTGTCCATTAACCAACACAGGTTGATAGATTTTCCTTCAGACTTTTCTCTCAAATGCATTAAGCTTTTAATCTGCAGTCTGCAAAAATGTCAACATCTCACTCCCATAACATAAGATGGACCTTATTAGCGTTTTAGATAGTTTTATCTTGATTTGCCTGTGTACCTGTCTTGACTTTATTATTGGGAGTAGGAAGCGATATTGTTTTTGGCCAGTCGTATCCTCCTTATAACCTTCAGTTCATGTGTGTGTGTGGTGATGCATGCTACTAGGCAGACAAATTCATCTACTCCTTCAGTCATGTCTCCTCCTATCTTCATTTCCTTTTCAATATATGTGTCACATCTGAATTGTACCATTATTTTTGTTTTATTTACATTAAAAGATAAGCTTGCCTCTTTGGCACTCTTTTCAACTATTCGTAAGTTTGTTTCATTGCCTCCTTTGTTCAACATATTTTGCATATATCATCTGTGTATTTGACCATTTGTATTAGCTAGTATTGTAATGTTGCCTTTAGTCAACTGTAACTTTTCTCATCACGTATTCCATTATGATCAAACAGCAGCAGTGCCAGACAATCTCCCTGTTTCAAACCATCGCTCTCTCACATCTGTTGGGGACTAGAACTTTTGCTACTGTATCGTCCATTGTCTCTTTTACCAGTCGTATCAGTTTTATTGGGAATTTGGAAACGTTGCAATGCCTCATACAATTTTTCTCTTCTAACACTATCATAGGTTTGTGTGAAGTCCATGAAGGCTAAATAGACAGTTACATTGTATTCCCAAAACCATTTGTTTCACTGTGAAAAACTGATTGTTCATTATCCTGGCCTGAATGCTGCCTGGTATTTTCCTGTTACTTTTCCTGCTTAATGTTCTAGTTTATTCTTCAGAATGGTGGTGAAAGTTTTGTAAGCTATCATAGTAACGATACGCCTTCTGGCAGTTTAACTTGTCCCTCTTCTTATGGATTGGGCATATAATACTTATAAATCTTGAAGCTTTTGCAGCAACAGAATTCAATTAAATGTTTTCAGGCTGACAGCCACATCAAGATGTGAAGGTTTTCTGACGTTTTGGGAACTACCTCCGTCCCCATCTTCGGGGTGTGCTGGTGGTTTGGTAGAACCAAAACTGATTCTACCAAACCACCAGCACACCCTGAAGATGGGGATTGAGTTATTGCCTGAAACATCGGAAAACCACATCCTTATGCGGCTGTCTGCCTGAGAAAATTTCATTGAATATAATACTTAGCTTCCACTCCTCTAGTATTCTTTCTTTCTCCCATATTATGCCCACCAATTTCTAGACATTATTTATTACTTCTTCTACATGCTTGAGGAGATCTGCTGATATGCCATCTATGCCTGTTGCTGTATTATTTTGTAACTGCTGTATGGCCAGCTGGGTTTCTTGCTTTGTTTGTGCCTGTATTCCCATTTCCCCACTCTGTGTTCATTTGATTCTTTTTCTGTGTTTTATTTAGAATCTCTGAAGTGCTCTTCCCATTTTCCTTTAATCTCTTCCTTGTCACCAATTATGTGCCCTTTTGTGTCTTTACACAAATCTGTATGAAGTTTGTATCTGTCTTTTATCTTTTGTACCATCCTATATGCCTGTCACGGGTTTCTTTACTTAAATTTCTGTTCAATTGCAATTAATTGTTGACTGATAACCTGTCTTTTTCTTTTTACATGCTGTGTGCTCCCATTTCCATTTCTCCTTACATTCTGCTCTGTTTGCTCTTGTCAGTCTAGCTAAATATGCCTGGTATGCCTTATTCTTTTGCTGTAACAGTTGTCGTACACTCTCATCAAACCATTCCTTCTTATCCTTCTTCCTTTCCTCATATCCCAGTATGTCAATTATTGTGTTTTTCATATCTGTTTTGATTTGCTCCCATTGTACTTCTAGCTCTATGTTCACTTCTTTTTCTACTTCTTCTTCTGTCTAGGCCTTATTTAACTTCTTTGTGTATTCATCACTGACACTGTCCTTATGTAGCTGTTAACAGATCAGTTCTCTAATTCCTTCCTGTAATGCTACTTCCTTGTTTACATCTTCACACTATGCATGCCCTTCACTAAGTAATGATCTGAATCATAACTGGCTCCTCTATAGGTCCTTACATATTTGATGTTTGTCCTGTTTCCTGTCCATTATTATATGGTCAGTCTGGTTCTTTGCTTGTCCATCTGGGAATACCCAAGTGGCCTTTGCACCTTTTTGTAGGAATTCAGTTGATCTGATCATCATATTCTTCACTTGGGCAAAACCTATTAATGGTTTCCCATTCTCGTTAGATGTGTTTTGCAAACTGTGTTGCCCCCTATAATTGTGTAATATTCTCTTTCTTGTCCAATTTTGGCATTTGTGCCCCCCCCCCAGGACGATTTTGACATCATTGCTTGGATCCATATCCATAACTGAGCATAAACATTTTCCATTTCTTCCTCCTCTTTATCCTCTGTCAGTGCATTTATATTTATAAAAGTTATATTTATGCATTTTCTTTCCATTCTTAGGGTACATATCCTCTCACTGATAGGTTGGAAACCCAGGATGTTCTCATTACATCTAATGTCTACTATACAACTTAATCCAAAGTCCCTTCTTCTTGTGTTTTTTCTGGTCTGTAACAGTGTGTGAGTTTTTATGTCAATTATTGCTTGCCCTTACCAACTGGTCTCCTACATGGACATAACATGTATGTAGTGCTGTTTTATTTGTAGTATAATTCTTTAATTGATAATGGTCTGAGCATTGTTCTAACATTCCATGTTCCAAATGCAAATTCCTTAGAGTCTTTATAACCTTTTGATTCCCATTCCAAGGCTTTGGTTGAAGTTTCATAACAGATATGTTTTATGGGATCAGGTTGTTAGCCCCCACACCCAACCCCCAGCCTGGAGAACCAGGGTACCCCTTTTTCTCTGGATTATCATCCTTGACCTGTCTGGCATGCTACCACCAGCATAGCTCTCAGGATCATTTGACCACACAAGCCCCACCAATGCATCAAAGTAGGGATACCTTTGGCAGGAATTTACAGCTTTCATTTGTAGGTAATTTAACAGTACTGCATCAACTACAGAGGTTCTTTGAATCCAATGAAATGCAAAAAACTAAGGTGGAAGCATATGTTGACTGAATGTTTGGTTTTGAACTAATGTCATCTGTCATCAGTTAGCAATACACCATAGTTGGATAATGTCAGAATTGTGTGGCTTTGTTTCAGAGAAGTGCTGGCAAGTGAGGAACTGCTGAACATGCCAGACAGGACAGACTGGCAGGAGTGCAGCATAACAAAGGAAGAAGAAATTGAGATCACCAAGAAGTTTCGAAGTGCATTTGAGCCTTTTGATTTCACAATGTGAGAGAAGCAATATGCAGACCATGTCATCTCACAAATGACCCTATGAATTAAGTACAGAAGGTAAATATCACTCAAAATGAATCACATACTCATAATCTGTACATAAGGCATATATTTATTTTGCTCACTATTATTTTAATTCTTTATGTACAAGATGAACATTTCATCAACAACTAACACACAGTATATTTTGTTACTAAAAAGAATGATCTACTTAAATTAACTTTTTTTAGGTTTGTTTGATGGTTGAGGTAATCTGTATTTTGACAATTCAATTTCAGCTTCAAAGTAAGACATTCTGTTGTAACAAAAGTACTCAGGATTCTTATACTGGCCATCTTTGGTTGCTCCAGGACCCACATCTATAATAAATAAATGCAAAACATTACACATGGACACAAACAGCAAAACTTTTTGGATACTTATATAACTAATATTGGAGAAGGAGAGTGGGTGATCATCCAGTTCTTGTGCATTGCATGGATAAGAGGTCTGAATAATATAATACATAAGAATATACCTTCTTTGTCACATATGTTCTTAATACAGAACACCCAGTGACGTTATGAAATATATTCCATACACTTGTCAGTTCCTATAGCAGCCAGAAGTGATGTGCAAGTATGGCAGAAGGGGGAGATTTTGAATGTAATATTTGAAACCCCAAACCCCCCTCCCCCCTTTGTGCTTTCAGTAAACCTTGATTTCTTAGCTTCTCAGTAAACCTTGATCTCTTACTTGAGAGTTGATCTTCTTAAAGTTCTAGCTACTATGCAAGGTGAATAAAAATAAATAGTAGAGCTTGAAATGTGAATTACACATTAATTACTTCACATACAGCAATGAAACCAACTACATGGTTTTACTGACCTCTCAAAGTTATGGTATAGTAAGTTCAGTATGTGCACCATATATTGTTCAGTGCATTTCCAGACAGTGGTACAGTTATTCCCACACTTAAGACACAACTTGGACTGCATTCCTGATTTTTTCTTTTAGTTCTGGAATTAACACTTTTTGGGAATATGTTCAGTGTATGACAACCCAAAAAATAGAGTCCAGTGGTGGAAGACTTTGATCTCTGTTTGGTCAAGAAATCATTCCCTAATGCCTAACTGCCTACATGACTCAACACAGAGGGCTGCCCCTGAGGAGGGGAAACTTGTCTTGAGATTCAGGCAATATAGTGTATTCAGCTTCATTGCTGTCCATATAACATTTATTTAAAAATATAGTAACACACACTCTCTCATGCTGAGAAGTTGATTCTGAGTTCAACATATATGTGGCAAATGGGTGACATGATGGTACACATCAGATCTCCACATAGTAACCATTGGCATTTAATCAGCTGCCCTGCCATGACATCAAGGCTTGTATCCCAACATAAAAGAAATAGGTGTCCAGTTTCTATAGCCAAGAGGTGACAGCTTGCTTCATGTCACCACTTGCTGCCAATCGCTTGTCAGTCAGATGCTCCTTGAGGGTCCAAAGAGACAGAAGCCAACCAGACTTGTGACTGGTTATGGTGCTGTGGCTGGGAAATTATGGACCACCTTCATAACAATTCTGATCTTGTGCCCAGTGATTTACATCTATTTGGATGCCTCAAGAAGCACCTGGTTGGCAGGAGATTTGCAGCAGATGCCAGTGTGAAGCTGTCATCTCCTGACTACAGTCATTTGACACCAGTTTCTTCTATGCTCGGTTACAAGTATCAGTGCCATTGTGGAACAGATGCTGATATGTCATTGCTGACTAAATGGTGGTCTGATGTGTGCTTTGCATGCATCAAAGTCAGCATAAAGTACTACACAACAGTGTGTTCTTTTAACTATCTTTTGAAACTCTTTTCTTATTATTATGGAACATGTTGACAGTTGTTTCAGAGGGAGAAAGGAAGGGATCAAAAAGGTTCACTTCATGTTTACAAAGAGCCAACTGTAAATAGTAAATTTTATAAGCAAGCACCAAAAACATAAATAAACCAAAGACATACCTCCACCAGCGAGTTGATAAACTGCAGAGCTCAGTCCTGGAACATTTTCTGATTTGGGTACAGTTTTGGCTGCTGCAGATGTAGTGGTCCCCGTACTGGAAGTATGCTGTGTGGCAGTTCCTGTGAGAGCCTGTTCAGACAGTTTGTTTTACAATGAAATGAAAGTTGTTTTAGTTGATAAGAGGTGATGAGGTTGACATGCTCAGAAGACTGTATGTCATGATGATCTCATGTTCCAGTGGAAAACAGGTTTCAAGATGTAAAGAGTAGGTGGACAGAATGCCTCCTACCACCCTCATTTGTATGATGTACCCCAACTGTACTATCATTTACTTTAGACTCATTTCTGTATTCAGTCACATAAATCAAAACCAACAAAATACATGGTCTATAGGGAGATATCCCTAGTTGTCTATATTCAGTCTCCAACATGCTTAGGCCCATCTGGGCTATTAAGGAGCTTCCATTAGTACAATGAGAAGTGTAAAAATGGCAAGTGGCCTGATTACATATCTGTTATCTGAATCTCCTAATATTAAATTTACTTTTTAATTAACAGGTCCATGGTGAAGTGGCTGCTTTTTCTAATATGATTGTAGTTCCACATGTAATAATACATATAACCAAAGGTTTATATAAATTATATGTTACATACAGTCCAAAATGAAAAATGTTGTGTCCAAATATCTAATTGTCACATTTAAAGTAACCTTGATGGAATATATGTGTATATTATAAGTGGCAAAGTCTTGTATTCCAATGAGAAGAACGTGCAATCTGGCCCTGAGCATATATTATTCCGAGTATTCAGAAGACCTGAGTGTGACCCCATTAATACAGTTATTACTCAGATCGGCCAACAAATGTTTGAGAGTGATTTTAAATAATTAGATATTTTGCCTCAATGCAGTGTATTTTGTTGGTTTTGAGTTTCATGACTCCTGTCTTATACATATAGTATGCACATGGACACATGCACGCACTGCACGTGCAAGCCAGAAGTTTCCAGACTGGGACAACAGAACAACTTTAGGCTTACCTTAGTGACAGGTTGTTACTGCCCTTGAGAGGTTATACATTGGGCCCAGCACCACTCCCACTGCTGAAGGCTCCTGTGGAATTCCCTCTTGTGATGCACTATAGCACCACCTGTGACTGAACTTGAATCTCCATTATATCCTCTAATCTTCAACTTTGGGAATAGGATGGAGTCACAAGGGGCCAGGAGTGGGGAGTAGTGGACAACCATCATATTATTTCATTTAAAAACTGGTGATAAGATAAAGCTGTGTAGGCTGGCATGTTGTGTCAATGCAGAAGCCAGTCCTGAGTGTGCCACTTCTGGGCATTTTCTCCTGACATCTTCCCTCAAACACCATGGGACCTGTATGCACCACTTCTGATTAACAGTATAGCCTACTTGATATGAATTCCCTTGTTGTCAAAGAAAACATCCAGCAAGTTCTTAAATCTTGACCTGACCTGCCTTACCTCTTTTGGACATGGCGATAACGGTATCTTGTACTTGCACAGCTGCTGCTCTAGTTGTGGGTCATAACCTCAAAGTCAGCTTTCAACTCATGTTATCACCTCACAAAGAAAGTTTCTGTCCTTCCTGGCCTGATCATACAGTTCCTTGCACAAAGAAAGTTGGTTTTGTTTCTGTTCATCATTCAGCTGACATTGCACAAATTCTGCAGCAATGTGCCTAATGTATAAATTGCATCATCAGGTGCTGTATTATAGGCCTAGAATGTTACAATCATATGCCACCTGTTCTCACTGATCACTTGACACACTTTTTCTACATTTTCATCAGTCTGACTGATGATGGATGACTAAATGTTCAAAATTCTCAACCAAAGTTTGACTACTTTTGAAATGTGAATACCATTTGAAGGTTTGTGTTGTACTTGTAGCTTCATTACAAGAGGCTCGTTTAAGCACGCTGTCACAGAAGCCATCTTCTCAGGTTAAAACAAAACATGATGCAAATTCTCTGTTGTTTAAGGTGTGTCATTTCACTGGACTAGAGCAATTTCAGAATACATTCAACTTGAACGTATTTAAAAATTAGTTATACACAAACACAACATTCTGTTACAGTGACACTCAGGACACTGTTTCAGAATAAATCAACTCAGTCACACCCATGATGCACAGCTCCATTACATCCACGTGGTGCTTAACATGACCAGTCTGTAAACTTTTTTCTTGCACTTTTGTGTGCATGAATGTGTGTAAACACATGTGACTGTTCTGCTTCCTGCCATAGAGCTATTAGATTACACCCTAAGACATGAAATTTACTCCAGTCTTACTAAGTTCTGTGGTATCCACAGCTTCTAACATCATGTGTATGTACTGGGAAATTGCTTCACCCCCATTCCTATTTGTCATGAGTAAACTTTCATTTCTTGTATTGTATTGTATTTTATTTCGGTTCCATAAAATCCAGTACAGATTGGTAAAAACCTTTTGGATATAAAACCAGTCATCTTTCAACTACTATCTATACTTAATAAGTAACGAAATGCTAATTACAAAAATCAATAAAAATGGCAATATTTGTTATACATTGCCATAAGAATACTTTTTACAATTGTAAATCTATAGATTTGTAAAATTTACAATCAAATAATATACAAAATTGATCGTAAAAAAAAAGCATCTAAAGTCACATAATAAATACATAGGTTCAGCAATGTAGGTAGTTCGAAGGGTGTTATGAAAATAGTAATACCCTCAGATTTTTCTTCATGTAATTGATTATGTCATTATACCCCATTATGAACAATTAATTTCAAATGTCGGAGTAAAGTTAATATTTATAATTTATAATACTCTTCCAGCGAGTAGTAAGAGTGCTGATACAGAAATTCTTTTAATTCTAGCTCAAAGGATCTAGGATCATCAGACAGCTGCTTAATATGAGAAGGGAGGTTATTGTATATCTTCACACCTGAATAATAAATACCGTGTTTAAAACCAGTCGAATATGGTGCTGGTTGATGAAATTTAATTGCTGTCTAGTGTTTATATTATGAATTTCTGAATTAACTGTAAAATGTTGTTTGTGCTTTATAATAAACATCATAATGGAGAATATGTATTGTGACATAAGGGGTAATATTTTTAAGTTCTTGAACAAAATTCTGCAAGAGGCAAGCCTCCTACAGCCCAACATAATTCGTATAATTCTCTTTCTCATTAGAAATATTCTTTTACTATGAGGGGAAATGCCCCAGAAGAGGAGGCCATAGCTTATAACTGAGTGGAAAGTAGAGTGATACACCATTCTCAATGTTTCAAAGAACATGTAAGGTTTAATAATTCTCATAGCATGACAAGCTATGCTTAATTTTGGGAGAGTGTGATCAGTATGGTTTTTCCAATTAATTGTATCATTTATATAAATACCAAAAAAATTTGGTATTAGACACAGATTGAATTAGTTTGTTAAGATGAGTAGTTGGCAAATAAGATTTTGGTCTGTTTGATCTTGTAAATTGCATAAAATGGGTCTTACTTAAATTTATGTGAAGAAAATTTGTATTTAACCATTCATTAACAAGATGGAAGGCAGTAGTTGCTTTTAGGTCAAAATCACCTGTATTGCATAATTCCTTCTTTAAAGTTTCAGGTACTGGCAAAGACAACAATATCCCAGAAAAATAAAAGGTACTTCTGCTTGTTATTAGTGCAATTGAAAAGTGTGGTTGAGTGCTGAACACTTTGGCTGTGTAACTTGGAGCTTTTCTGTTTGAAATTTCAGTCCAAAAGCTGGTTATCTCATATGAAGGTATTTGGTGGTTTTCCTCAATTCTATCAGGCACAGTAGCTTAAAAATGTAATGATAACTTTCTGCTGCATCCTTCCACTTTCACTGTTGACAATAATCTTATCAGCTGACATTGTACAGAATTTAAAAACCCTGTCAAATAAATTAAGAACTAATATATTTGCAAGGATAAATTATAACAATGCAATGACCAGTTTCTTATGCCACATATGGTGTTCTGTGCATATCAAGCATAAGTACTTATCCTTTGCCAAAAACTTACAGAATTATTGCTTGTTTCAGCATGTTCTGGTATAGTTATGCTTATAATTGAATGAATATGGCACTAATGCAAGAAGCAGTATCACAATATACAATGGGGTGCACAGATCCTGGGTGCCAGGTCGCCATGGTGACTAAATTTTACACAGTAGCTTCTAATATTTGTGGGTGCTTAGTATAAAACTTATTTCATGTCATCCATCTGGCATGTAGAATTTTGTGGTAGCATCTAGGTTGGGAGGAAATTTGTGCACCTCTGATATCAAAAGTAAATGGTAATATAGTCTCAATATCTAATTTTTATGCTGTTATGGTCACCTGCAGTATGGTACCATGCTTTACCGGTATCAGTAGCGGTGCAACTTTAGAAACATGTACCTCTCAATGCTGAATTCATTCAGACTTGCTGGCTATATATTTCCACCTGTTGTGAATACATCATGAAACAGTTCAAGCTAAAGATCTCACAGATTTGTAAGCTATCCACAGGAGAAATTAGGAACTACTGCATCTACAGTGAAAACTGCCTGACCTTTGTCATAAGAGAGACAATGCAAATGGCTACCATAAATATTTCCACATCATTTTCATAAAGCTTCGTAAGATATAACATGTATTACATATATATGGCTTTCTCTTCATTTCCATATTTAAAGAAAACTGCAAAAATAAGTCGGTACAGGGCGAATGGTTCATCACTGGTTACTGAGCATTGCCAGAGTTTACTCATCAATTCGCTTCAGCAAAATAGCCTCTGACATCTACTGGATAAGAGTGTGGATGGTTTGACAAAGTGCTAAAGGTAAACATTCTTGCTCTTGATGGGAATCAAACCTCTGCCTTCCATCAGTCACTTTACCATTAGCTAGTCCAATTTGTAAATAATTAATGCAGTAAGATCTGCAACATATCAACTTATTAATGATATAAATGAAGCTCAAGGCCCCGAAACAAATTCTTACACAGATACCTAATGAAATACAGTAAGAATGTGAAGGTAAATTCGGCCCCTCAAGATGGCATGTAAAAACAGTTAGGAAACCAGTTTGGTAAAAAAGTGAATTATGTTTACATTTATGCTAACAATCTTCAACTCCAGATTAACCTTAAGTCTGGGTAGGTTAAAAGAGTTTATGCTGCATCAAAAATGAGTAAATCTAATTGTGTCCCTGGGTGTAGGAGAATAAGCGATCTGCTTCCTTAAGGATTCAACCTCTGTGGTTTTCCTGTTATCAGGACTGGAACATGAGATATGTACTCGGTAACTTGTTGTTAGTCATAAGCAGCAAGTGAAAAGTGCATGTACAAAAAAACAGTTGCATAATTTGTAAAAAAAATTCCACATCAGTATTGCTTAGTAAAATCAATACACAACGTAGTGGAAGAATTTCAAACGACAGGGACAATGCTGGAGAAAATTAAGATATGAAAATGTTACATGTCAACTGAGATGAAATTGGGCAATACTAGTGCATGAATAGAAACAAGCCCCAGAAAAACTTTATTCCAGGTGGATGTTCAAAGTGGGGTGTCCAGATCCTTGGCTATCATGGCAACAAAAATGTTACAACTATACTCATGTAACAACAGCCCCATACAACTCTCTCTTCCTCCACACTGGTAAGTGAAAAGCTGGTATTGCATGTGGTTGCAAGACACATTAGCCAATGGATTTCTTGATGTGGAATTCATCTTTCTCAGATGAATGCTGCATACTCGGTGGAAACCTTGCCTAGCCACGATGACAGAAACTTGCTCTGAAAATTCCCATGCTATTCACAAAGTTTCTTGGCTTTATATTATGTTGAAGGGTCATGTGCAGTGAACACAAGCAAAAAGCATAGGACTTTTTTTTAAACAATAACCCATGGTCTGTGGTCTCCTAGAAGTCCAAAATTGAATCTGTGCAATTATTAAGTATGGGAACACTTAAAAGAGGAAGGGTATGAGAACAACCCACATACTCTACAAATACTTCAAAGACAAGAGCTCCACTTTGTTAAATATGTTCATAAGGTGCAAGAACTACTTATAGTACAGGCTTCAACTCTGCCACTGTTTCCTGTTCATTTCCTGAAATATGTTCATAAGGTGCAAGAACCACGTTTACTACAAGCTTCAACTCTGCCATTGTTTCCTATTAATTTCCCCAAGTTTCTAGGGCATTACGGCTCAGTCCCGAACTACAGCAGCTGGAGACTGGCACTCCAAGACTTCTTTGAAATAAGGTAACCTGAACTGCAGGGAAAAATGACAGATGCAGGCCTCATACACAATTAAGCTCTCGTGAGCATAATGGTACTCAGGAGCACGATTAGATAGACATGGTGAAGTAACTGCAACAAAGCCCCCAAATTATTTGTTATGTGTGCCTACCACACTGCAAAGTTGGTCGAAGAACCTGGATATACTACAATCATGTTGAAGTTGGCAGTAAAATGCGAAACTATAGTCGGAAAAAAATTATCTTCCACGTTCATGTGTAATTGTCAACCTGCCAAAAATGCAAACGAATATAACGAACACAGGGAACCGTTTTTGCATTGTTTCCATTTCGATTATACACGTACAACAATCAGCTATCTGACTTAGCTTTAATATAACTTCACAGTTTGTAAGTATAACCTCTATTCCTTCGTTCGATGTCAGAAGAAAGTATTACAGATTTCAAATACTAAGGGTATTGACAAAATTAATTCAAAACAGTCTGTATACACATAGGCCTCATACCTTTACACCAAAATGTAGTAAATTCTGATTTTGGAATACAGACTTCTGCAACAATCTAACCATCTTTCCGCCTTTCCAGATACTGTGCGGCACAGAGTCATACGAGATCCGTGCACAGAGCTGTGTGGCACGTATCGCAAAATGCCGCACGCGTTGGGAAATAAAACCACTAAATTCGCTCATCCTGGATGATCTGTGAAATGCATACATACCCTGTTCAGTGCTGCCAATCGAGAGTGGACATGTAATACCAATGCAACGCAAATGCGCTTTGTAACGAATAAATTGGCTTGCCAGCAGATTTGAAATAACAGCGTAAGAAGTGTTCACCAGCCTTTTAAAATAAGCGTAAGTCTGATATTTGGCTTGCGACATTTAAGAAACAGTTTTTAAAGCACGCTACTTTGGTCCAGATTCTAAGCTCCCTGTGTAGTTATGAAGTCGTAGTTTATACAGACACTAAGCGTTCATATGGCCTGAGATTGTAATGTATTTCACAATGTTGTTTCAATCTTCTTATTCAAGATAGGGTATCGCTCTACTCTTTCTTTAACCTCGGTGCTATATAGGGTGGGTGGTCAACACCACGCCCCGGCCGCTTTACCCCCGGTAAAAACACGGTACCAAGTTAACTGAAGGCTGGGTAGGCCCCATCGTCGGTCTGGACGGGTACGGAAAATCTCGCCTCCACCGGGATTCGATCCCCAGCCGGTCCAGCCCGTAGCGAGTCGCTATACCGACTACGCTATCCCAACCCACATTCAAGGCATGGGATAAAATAAAATTCTTCTTGGACTGCTTGACCTTTGAAGATGTGACTGATCGGTTGTTGCGAAACGTCGTTACGGAATTTCCATGGTGCACAGAGTCAAACCCCACAACAGCGCAGATGAAATAAATAATGAGTGCGTGACCGAAAATGGCGTTGCAATGCTCCGGAATTCATTAAGGAATTATTCCATTATTACTGCAACGGAGATCTCATTTCACCATCCAATTTGTAATGTAAATCCTAAACGAGTGCACTGCGTTATAATATTGCAATATCATACATGATGGGTATACGTACTTTCCAATTGTTGCGTTGTACTTGCGGTCTCTGCTGTATTAACTCTGTACAGATCCGGCAACGTTGCAAGCGCATTTTGTGTGTGTGTGTGTGGAGGTTGGAGATTGGTGACTTGTCGAAGAGGTGCGATTCCTGTGCGTGGTTAAGACATACAAATTTTAGAAAAAAATGGCAGAGGGACGAAAGTAAGTAATTTCAATACTGCAGCAGATATTTTCAATTAAATATTATGGGTGACAGTTATATAGATACACATAATAACGCGTGTACTGTAGAAAACGTGTTTGGTCTGCAAAATGCATCAAATTTACGTTGTCATCTTCTCAGAGCTATGTTGTTTCGAATGCCTGTGTGAAATGTTGTAACGTAAGATTGTTTATTCAGGCCCTCTTGATATTTTATTTATTGTTTTCAGTTTAGGATATCGAAATTTACGTAGTACTTTTTATGTTTTTCAACAATGACCCAGAATAGGTTAGGGTACTAAAGGGGCGATTTATTCCCGTTATTTCGTGATAGTGATGCAAAATCATGGTCATGTATAGATAGCTGTAATCTGCTTAGTAAGCAGGACTAGCCCAATTTCAGTGCCATTTGTTGTTAGAAAACGTACAGAATAAGGCAGCATTTGAATATTGTAAATTTAATTTAAATATAATTTACTGAGGGATGCACATTCATTCATTCATTCATTCATTTTATTAACCTTCCTTGAGATCTTACAGATATGGAAGCTGGTCATAAGTACATTAGGTACAACAGTACAATTCAATACAATTAATTAATTACAAAATATC
>Ga0123352_10001665_pt1 | contig 29984 bp, 20 predicted proteins | sample TergutLab28metaG_FD_89700 | JGI IMG/M metagenome (GOLD analysis project Ga0123352, IMG submission 89700) | Labiotermes labralis P1 segment gut microbial communities from Petit-Saut dam, French Guiana - Lab288 P1 | ecosystem: Host-associated > Arthropoda: Insects > Digestive system > Gut ... | reverse complement strand
TCGGCTGTCCACGACTGCTTATTCAATTTATTCGCAGCTACCCTCCATAAAGGAGGCCGTTCCTCTATCCGCAACCTGAGGACGCGCCATGCCGTGGTGACAGGGACCCACTACACGGATTATCTTGGCTTGAATTATCAAAACACAAGTTTTAGCAGCATATGTATGTATCAGTTGACATTTGATTTCACAAAATAAATATTCTGTAGGATGGATCCCTCTGTCTGTGCAGTTCATATATGTAAATGAAACCTTGTGTAGAATAAAGCACCATGCAGAATAAAATTTAAACCATACTGATAATAGATGGCCAAAATCATACTCAATAAAAACCTTAATTTAATATTGCACAGTATAGTTGGCCTTTTTATATACATGCTCATAACTTGATAACAATGGGGAATCTTCCTACTTATATGCATTTGAATAATGTACAAATTATTTGCAAATGTCTATGAAAGAAAATATCCATTTTTCACATTTTCTTACTTTAAACTTCTATTCACTCTGCACCTGATCTTGTGTTCATTTATTTAATTTTGTAGTTACTGTAAATTTCTGATATCTCATGGATAAATACTGTCTTGAAATTACAGGGGTGTAGGTGTACAGAGCAGAAAAATGTAAAAAAAATGTTTTATTTTATGGATGTTTGTAATCCATTATTACACAATTCACATACATATAAACATTTCACAAACTACAAAGTCTGCACATTTCTATACAAAGACAGAAATCCAAATATTTAATATTAAATTAAAATTTTAGCGAAGTATAATTGCAGTTGCACTTGTATCTAAGTTTAGCTTTCATGGTACTTTATTCTAAGCAAGGGTTCATTTACATATGATACCTGTACAGGTAGAGGGAGCCACTGTACAAAATACTGAATGTTTTATATATCAGATGCTCCCATATGTACAATAAGCCGCTAGATCTCTTGTACTGCCAAGACAGATCCATACTACAAACCATTTAATACTTAACATAAGATGTCAAATGTATCATTATATACAGATATGCTGCTTAAATTCATACACTGCGAATTCAAGGGCTTAAAATGGCAAGATAATGTCAAGACACAATCCTCTAATAACTGAAGTGTACATACAAGTTATATATGACTGTGAAAATCAAACTACTGGATATCCGAAACAATGGGAATCAACCTGACAAAATAATATTATCCACAAATGTCAGCCACCATTAAACACAAAGCAAGTCACTTACCATTGCATGTTGTTCTTCAGTCATGATTAATCAGTTCTAACAATTAAGCCAGTAACACAAGTACATCAAATACCTCTTCCAACTCATTACATGTTTCCATTTTGTAAGTCAACATCAGGGCACATTACCTGATCATGGAATTACATAACCTGTTATATTGGCATTAATGGTGTTTTTAATTAATGAAATGCATTCAATCACTTGTAGCACATTACAAATAATAATCTAAGTAACTATCACTCAACCAACAACAAAAAACAGCTGAACCATTATAGAAAAAAACGTTAAGCTCAATAAAATTAGAGATTAAAAACATGCCCAAAATGTTATCTGTTTTGTTGAGGTACAAAATGATACTGATATGAAACTCCAGTAACTTCATCTCTGGTAAGAATTCCAAGTTTGCACATCACTAATACTATTCTGGGAGGTCACAATATTGGTCATTCTAGCAAAAAAGTGTATGTGTACATGTCCTATTCCGAACAGTTTCCGAGACATGGTTATTTCACTGTACAGGAGTTTGGATTTGGTGCCCAATTTTGTCCTTCACTCCCACAATACTGCACCCCGTTAGATTTTTGTTTATGGGGTTGGATGAAGAATGAAGTGTACAGAACAAAAGTGGATACATGAGACAAATTGCTCGATCTCATAAATGATGTTATCGCCAGCATAAAAGGAACGTCAAGATGCACTCAGATGAGCAACATGCCATGTCCTCACATGAGTTGCAAAGTGCATTGACGCTGACGGTGGAATTTTCAATAATGTATTGTACTAGGTAAACTGTACCAACTTTGTCACTTGAACAATAAATACCGATATAAGAAACAATACACACTATCTCTTTATCAACAATTTTGTAACTGTTCAGTGAAATAGCTCTATCTCAGAAATCATTCGTAATAGGACACATGTACATACACACTTTTTTGCTTAGAATGACCAATACTATGTCCTCCCAGAATATTGACATTTCCTCCTGGGACATTCTGTATAAATCCCACCTGCCTACATACTGCAACTCCCTTAAACTCATACTTTGTGCCCAGGCACTTTGTGAATGCTTGCACATCACTGTTCTAGAAATATGCTTGGCAACTCAGCTACAGACATAGGACAGTACATACTGTTGTTATTGGCTAGTAGATTTAATATGTACTTTTGATAGCCCTGCTTCGCAATTAATGTTCTTATTTTTTCAGACAATACAAATGAAAAAAAGAATAATTTCCAGTCAAGCAAAACTATTTTCTCTATTAACATGAAAGTCATCTTCCAGCTGAAAAGTAATTTTAAAAAGTAATAAAAAGCATGTACAACTAAGTACAACATCAGATATACCCCAGTATGAGTTCATCTTGTTATACATCATATAGTGTATAACACTGCTTACTGACTGACCTGAAGTAGCTGCATGTCTCATTCATGCCTCAATAGTAAAAATGGCTTAACTCAAAGTTTTCATATGCAACAGGCAGTGTTGATTCTTGGTATCATGGTTTATTCACGGTGTTGTTTTGGTGTTTGGTTTGGTAAAGTCTTCTTACTGTAAGATGAAGTTCTTATGCAGGAAGCTCTCATTTTTTAAAGTGTGTAAGTCATTGGTATTTATAAAGACAATCTGTCTGTTTTTGAAATATGTGTATGTCATTCTTAAGTAAGTTTTGTTTTGCACAACAAATATGAACTGAGTTCCATTTATGTGCATCTGTTTTCTAGTGTGCGTCATTGCCAACTCTCAACTCGAAGTAACACACAATGAAATTAATAATATAAAGATAGTATGTCGTTCTCTTTTATATTCATACATTCTGTCCAGGCCTTTTACTTCTGAATGCTTGTAGTCACAGTTACACAAACTCCCTTGGTAACTCAGCTACTGAAACAGGGAAGTACATAATTTTATTAAGTGGCTAGCAACTTTAATGTGTCCTTAAAGAATCCTGCTTGCAACTGAGTTTTTTTTCTTTCAAACAACAGAAATGGGAAAAAAAAAAAAAAAAGCCACGGCATAGTGATTTTGTGGATTCCCAAGGAACCTTGTAGGTTCCACCATCACCACCACCACCAAAGTTACCTAAGACATATAATGATTTTATTTACTCTGTATAAAAAAAGTAAAGTGTTCCCATTACAGGCCCTGTGTGGCCCAGAGGATGGGTAGAGGTATAGCTCTACTCTTCCATGACTGCGGTACTAGAAGGGAGTGAGTGGTCAGCAGCACACACCGGCCGCACTTTACCTCCGGAAATACCAGGTACCCATTTTACAGAATGGGTGGGCCCCAGGGCCGGTCTGGACAGGCAGAAAATCTTGTCCCCACCAGGATTCTATCCCGGACCGTCCAGTCCACAGTCAGTCGCTATACCAACTGATTTACTCTATATGGTACTGTTAAATTTCATCTCCAATATGAATCAGTAAAATGCTTTTGATTTAATCAAGAATCTTCTAATCATCTTGGTTTCTGAATCCCAATGAAATATGTTATGTGCTTCAGCACAAAGTAAACAAGTACAGAATGTCACTTCCAAATTGGTGTTTCAAAACTGACATTAGTTCAGTTTGTAACTGCCTGGGTTAAGGTTCTGCTGCTGTGTAATAAATTTCCTTTCATAAGCCCCAAAATGAAAATACACATAAAATATATATTTTTAATTTGTGTCTGATTAAACATTTTGGTAGAAATGTGTAATTTTTATCCTCAATTAAATTTTAAATTGTTGTGTGCTTGCCAACAGTATATGTGAGACCCTGACAGAACAATGTAACAGTCATACAGGAACAAATTAATGAACATCTCTCACAAAACACTTAAACAAGTGTAATAATACAGTAAAAGCACATGTGCAATTGGTAGAAAGAAGACACAGCCATAAGTACATACAGAGCAGTCAAGAAAGGCCGGGGACATTACAACACACAGAAAAGACTGCTGATATAAACCATCCACTAAATTTGGAGACACTGATAGAGATGCAATAGCAATGGCATTTGTTTATAATTTCATAAGACATAACAGGTGTAGGGTGCTGGTACATGCAATATTTATATCTGTCTAACTTATGTGACTTGGCCTTCAAGGCTGCTTTTACACATATATCCACCAGTTGCAGGAGAGGCACAGTGTTCAGTAGAAGGAATGCCACTTCAAAGGAAAAGTCTGTGTGCCAGTTACCACAAAGTAAACCAACAAATAAACAGAATTTGTCAGAATCACAATAATGTTTTAGTATGTCAACTCCTACATGTTTCAGGCCTCACTGGCCAATCATCAGAGACTGTATGGTTGCTTAAAACAATCATTCAACCTTTTTATCATCTTCAGTATGTAGTAGAACTGTCGCAAATTCATCAATGTGTGAATTAAAATAGATGGATTTGTGCGCAGTAATTGCAGCAGTCTGTTGTTTTGAATTTGTTCATTGTACTCACTCACTACTGCTCACTCATTTTTTTATCGCACAGACAGAAGTAAACAACTACAAAACACTATCTGGAATATCTTCAAAGTTCTAAACCATGACAGAATTACAAAGCAAGTTATTTTTACTTGAACTGCATTCCCAGTTACAAATGGCCATATTTCATGTTTCTTAGTCCTGTAATTTCATATGCACTATTTTGATACACTGATATAATCACAATAGTTAAAAACTCAGAAGGCATGGTTGTGATGCTTCATGTACTCCGTGGAGGTAAACTGCAGGTTAATTTAGACACTATTAACAATACCTAAATCTACAATGATACCTGAAATATTACTTAACATCCAACTAATGCCACTCCACTCTTAGTACTTCAACATAACATTCCCTTGGAATCAGACATAAACTACTACAGAAATGCTTCCTAATGAAACATGTAATTTCACTGATTGGCTCAAATGGATCTGGTGTCAATTAAACAGGACAAGCCATACTGGGTGTCAGATCTGTTATGTATCTAAATTTGATGACATTTAGTTTGGATCAAGTGAAGAATTTAAAAATTACATACAATATCACACACCCAAAGTTAAAAGTACCAACATGCTTGAGCTATTATTTCTCATATGTAAAGCTAATAACCCTTAGTTTCATACTGTTGAGTAATCTGGACATTTTTCCGCAGCAGTAACTGCAAACTTAACCATGAGACCGAGTTACAAAGAACTTATGCTGGTATTTAAAAGTGATTCTTCATAGTAAAAGTTAAAAGAAAGTAACTGTCACCCTTACTTACTTACTCCATGGTGGAGAGTCCTTCTTGAGAACCTAACTGGTTTGCAGCTAGTCAAGAAATTCCCCGCATTTCACGGAACCCGAAGGTTCATTACCGCACTCACAAGTGTCCACCACCTGTCCCTATCCTGGGCCAACCCAATCCAGTCCACATACCCACATCCCACCTCCTGCAGATCCATCCTAATATTATCCACCCATCTATGCCTAGGTCTCCCCAGTGGTCTCTTTCCCTCCGGTTTCCCCACCAAGACCCTATACGCCCCCCTCTCCTCCCCCATATGCGCCACTGTCACCCTTACCAACATAATTACATTAACTCTGAAAATATATAACACACTTAATGAAACAGTAAGTTTCTAACCTACAAACTGTAAGTTAACTGAACAAACAGTTTCTTTTATCGCACACAGCTAACATGGGATCTGGTACTGTGCACCTAACTTCATAAATGCATAAAATGTGGAAGACAATACCTACATAAGTAAAAATTTAGCAAAAAAAAACTCGCTCATACACATACTGTACATCATAACAAGTATCATGCACACTCTGTTACTTAATGAAATATACCGAAAACATCGCACACTCTGAAGTAGAAAGGCTGCTTTATTATTTTTAAACCATAATCAGGGTTAAAAACATGAGAGGATTTTAACAGCGTTGTCAAAGTATGAACTTGCCAGTCCTTTTTTTTTTTTTAACTTTTATTTGTTCTGTTGAAGTTATAATCTATATATCGCACACAATAACCATTTCTTTTCACAATTTTTAAACAGGAGGATTTATTATGTTCTTTTGCCTCTTCAAATGGCAGTTATTTCTATACACATGTTTTTAGGCCTAAAGCGCCCTCCCGTCATAACTTCTACCAACGTTTCTTCGCAGTTCTACGCCTTCGAAACAACATAGGCACCGCCTCAATGCCAGTCAAGCACAGGATTTACGTAACACATACTCGGTACTAACCACGCCAACAAAATGACAGACACAGTCGCAAGCACCGCCAACTACTAAGCACACATTCTCCCTCACACGCTCGTACCATAACCTGCTAAATATTTTAAAAACTCGCCAACAGGTGTCTCTCATAACATATGAGGTTGCTGGCACAGTGCATTGTGGGAGTCGCAGGAAATTCTGTGTTCATGGAAAGCGAAAGCTATCGTGGTGGCTTTGGGTTTTGTATGAAATGTAGATAAAACTAAGGATCTTATAATCTGCAATATTTTGTTATAGGAATGTCAATACAAAATCTTGTATTTTAGACATCACAGGATTTATATTTTTAAACGGTAAGAGTTTCATGAGGTAAGGTTTGTCATACTGGAAACATATTCTGGGAATCATGTGAATGGAAAAACTAGAAATTGTATACAAGTCCATGGAATCAATGCTTACCCTTTTCCATGTAGTAGATAATAGTTTTGACACAGTGGTCATTGTTTTGGCTGTTGTAGCCTGTTGTTTACAATTATGTTACACCAGTTTTCATAATACCTTTACCAACACTCTTCTTATGGTACATTTTTACCCTGGTACCTTAAAAGAATATTGTTCAATACATACTACTCAACCATAATTCTTCAAATAAGCAGTTTGGAATAAAAAGGTATTCAAATTGGTGGCAGTTATGTAGCAACCATACATCAAAAGCAGTGGAAAACAGTATTTGACAAATATGATATGCATTTGCAGTTCATAAATAAGTGAGCACATAACAGAATGATTTAGTGACAGATGTGTATCACCATGTTTTAAACTGTGATGATGATGATGATGATGATGATGATGATGATATGGGTGATAATGCTGATGCTAATAATAATAATAATAGTTTTCACATTTTTAGTTTGCAAGATACAAGCTAAGTTTTCTATATACATTAATCATTCATCTCTATTGTAGAACATGAAAGCTCATACATTTATAAAACTTATCTCCATATTGTAATTACATTATCATAATGTTATATTCTTTGTTTTATGTTCTCAGGTGGATTGCAAGTATTAAATGGGTCTGTTTTATTGTCAATACATATTCCACATATAATTTCTAAGTGTAAGTTTTAGTACCATTTTACTGAAATGTATAAGCAAGAAAACATATTGCTGAAATACATCTTGCAGTGGATTCATTTGATGAGATACTAAGAGAAACTATGTAAATGGCAGATTTACAAGAAATTGAGGTACGTATATTTTAACAGATGTAGGCCAATGAAATCAGAGCTCTTCATTTAGCTGAAATTGATTTGGATGTTCAAGATTCTGGAGTACAGAGTTTTTCAACTTTTGCAATAGCAACAGTGGAAGGAATGCATGTAAGTATAGCATGATTGGAAAGTTTTTGTATGCATATTACGTGTGTAAATTTAACAACATGGTAGACGGTGAAGCAGAAATGGGGTGTTGAGTATTTGTGAGCTAGATGTTTAAATCACTCTTAAGCAGGAGTATGATGGATTCCTTTACAGTGGTTCATTTGAAATTGTACGTGTAGGTTCAACACATTGAAGAAATATCCTGGATGCAAGCCAAAACACCTACATTATATGGTATTTGTGAATTTTGAGATTCTTGCAGCACTGTTGCTGTTGATGCCATTCATCTGAGATATGACACTTTTTAACTGGGTATCAGTTTCCAGTATTTTGAGGCAACATAGTAGCCTCATCTTGAAGGGGCAAGGCGTCATTCTTGATAGACATCTTAACAGTTGAAAATGAGGCCACTACATTGTCCTGAAACATCACAAACTGTTCACCCAGTGGCACATCATCATATCTCAAAAGAATGGGTTTCTAAGATATGATATTTGTTTTTGTGTTAACCCAACCCATAACTCTAATCAGAAGCTTCAGTTAGTGGTAGTTAATGTTAGGAGGATTTGTTTCATAATTTCATAAGTTGTTTACCAATTCTGATTATGTTATATGACATTCATTTGGGTAACAGGAGAACTGTGAATGGTGAATTTTTAACGATGGGAAAGGTAGCAGTCATGAGCATAGTACAAAGTATTCGTGTGTTTGTAGGAGGCCTAAAAATTGTAGGTATTAAGGTGCTTCTTCCAGTAACCCACACGATTAACTTCAAAAATTACAACTGTGTACCCATACCATCCATGTTCCTGTGGTAACATTGAAAGAAATTAATCTTAACAGATGAATCTGTTTTTATACAAGTAAGAATAACAATCTTGCTTGCAGCATGAATCAATGGAACTGTACTGTATAACACAGTCAACAGAATGAGGATATATTCTCAGTTAATACCATAGCATAGTTCCTCATAAATAACCATTAGCTTGAAATTTATTAATAGTCACCACTTGTATCAGAATGGATTTTCCACATTCTTCTTCCAAATAACCTTAAGTACTAGCTGAATATTTAATAGACAGTCTCTACTGTAGTCTGGATGATTTTTTAAATAATTAAGTAACTGATAATTCTTGCCCTCTTTGGTAATGTGAGAAATGAGAAGTGTTTTATTTAATGATACTGTCACTTGGTAAAATTATGTAGTGTTAGTGATAGGGGAGTGAAATGTATATGGAGTATGTCATTTCAGTACTCTGTTTTTATTAGTACTAGAGTCACTCCCTCATCATAAGTTTGTGTGTCTACCATGTTACTGCTAACATCTGTAAACAATTAAAATTTTGAAGTTTTGTGGCCTCTAATGGCATAATGTTCATACCATATTTTGTGGACAACAGTCAACTGGTTCAGAAGTTCAAAGAGAGGATAAACCAGTGTATTGATCTAGTAAGCGTGCTTTAACTGCCTTTCTGGTTATCCTGAGATGTCTTGGGTCAATAAATTAAAAAATATATATATATATATATGTATATATTATCCTGAAATAAGGTAGATATTGAAACAATAAAGTAAAGGAAATTGATTCTGGATGTATTTTAGAACACCAAGCCAACAGGTAAGTGTTAAGTATTAAGTAGACTAACAGCATAATATGAAATGTGTTTGTTCCAGTTTTGTAGTTTCTAAAACATAAGTTAGGGAGGTAATACAGTGCACTATTGATTATCTCAGCCCCATTTGTTTGAGGTTGTTTCGTTCAAGCTGATGCCTTAAAAGATTTTTTGAGTCTTTAATGAGATGGGAGATTTTTATTTCTTTACACTCTACCTTAATAGTGTACCTTCTCTTCTATTTCTACTTCCAAACTGAACACAATGATATTTCAGTACAATGTTACATACATAGCATTATTAATACAGTATGCATATCATACTGTGTAAGTAATTGATTGTTCTTAATTGTCATAATCCGATTTTCAGTAATGTAAGGCAAGCTCAATCCCATTCACCTCAGACTATCAGGATTCTGCTGTACTTGTTATGTATTTTCATATTTATAAATTGTTATTACATAATCAACTTAATTGAGTCTTGCTCAGAAGCTTACGAATTAGAAACATAAAACATTTGGAAATCTATAAATGCATCAGTTAGTTCTAGATGAGAGGATTTGAGAGCTATTTTTCAGCCTACATACTTAATGCAGAATTAGAAGAGGCACCGTTACTTACAAGCATTCTTGCATAGCTGTGCTCTAAAGAAACTCTCTCTCTCCCAGGAGGTGGTGAGTCTTGTGGAAGCTGTGGAAGCTGTAGATGCGTCAAGTCCAACCAAAGATTTGGTACCTGATCTTCAGAACTCTGTTAAAAACCAGCTTTTGTTGCAAGCCTTACCTTCATATGTCCCTCCAGAAGCACCCAATCAGCACTACAGTTCTGATCAGTTCTTCTCTTGCAGAGACTGTGGGGACAAGTAAGTGACATGTGTCACACATTTTAAAGTAACATACATGTTGATTATTGATGGTTCATTTGCACCAAAAATCCTTTTTGATCAGTCAGTCATACAGACATCAACATTCATAGTTTTACATATAGGGACTTTATTTTATCTTGACACACATGTCAGTTCACACTGAGACCATTTTATATAAGAGCAGGCAGGACATTGAATGCTGCTGTTCGAGTTTGCCATCAGTGAAGATGTATGTGTTTTAGTGAATTGTATTTCAGTTAATATTAGGTTTCTACTCACCACATTTAAATAAAGCACTGTAAAGAATTTCATTTGGTCTGCAGACACATGTCTGACAAACAGATTCATTGGACATCAAAATCCTGCTGGTTACACTGAAAATGCTTTCTGATTATACTAATGGTCAGGATTATTGCCATACAGTTTAATCTTTAAGATGCCTCAGAAGTGAGAAACACATGGGTTCAGATCTGGTAAATGAAGAGGGCATAATCCCCTGCTTATCATCCTGTTACAAAAAACACTAAACAATGCACAGGATAGTTTGTAGCATGAGCTGTTGTAATGTCTTGCTGAAAATGGGCCCAGTAATCCTAGTTGCACTTGTAGCACATCACACATAACCTTAGCATCATGTGATGGCACTTTGTGGATTAATATGGAAAACCTTTTATTCTAAGAGTTCACTTAGCCACTTGGTTCGAACCAAGCTTCACCACTAATAAGAACAAGTGTGGGGCCTGTTTCTCCTTGATGTACCCCCTGAAGGTACCAGTTCTCAACATTCGGTCTTGCCTCATGGTCTGTGTAATAGAGTCTGTGAACTACAACTCCCTTACATAGATGCAGCTAGCACATGTCTTGCTGCCTAGAATTGAACCTGTTACTTGAAAACTTTTCACGTGTTTGTGAGTTGTTGACATGTATATGACACTTCCTGTAGCAACTATAATCAGTGTATGGATCGTACAGAATGAACACAGTGACTAGCAGAGGACTCACACACTGCAATAAACAGCATGGGAGCAAGCTGATGAGTAGTCTTGTGTGTAACAATGGGTGTGCTGATGGGAAGTGACTAGCAATTGTCAGCATGAAAAATAATGATTCTATATAATCTGAGTTACAGGTAAAATGTTTTATTTGTTTAACATATTTGTTTCCAAGGGAATTTAAATGAGAATATATCCTTTGTTACAACTTGTTTGATTGCCTAGCATATCTTTATGCCTTAGAATTAACAGGTATTATTCTTTAAAAAAAAGTAAAGAGAAGTCACATGAGCCTATTAATTTTTTCACATTTATGGGCTTATCATCAGATATACTCTGTTTGAAATGTGTCATTGTCACTTTAAATTTTCATGGTTGTTAAATAAAACAGCCATACAATAACTTTTTTTAGCACTATCTGACAATTTTACTGCTTTACAGTCTTACTGGTGGAGAACTTGAGAGTTGACTAGTGAAAGGAGAGGATGTAAACACAAGATATAAGTAACAGTAGTAAAACTAAACACTTCAAGAATATGTCTGTAAACATAAAACATAAAGGAGTTATTAAATGTAAATATAAGCAAAATGTGTTTTCTTTAAAACATAGCCAACGGGATATAATTATTAATATACTAAGTGAATTACAGAAGTTGTAATAGATTCTTATCATGTAAAACAAACTTGGTTTACATTCCCTTGGCCTAGTGAAAAAGTTAAAGAAATAAACATATTCATCTTCTGCAGAACTTACAGACTCCCTATGTAAATTCTTGGCCTATTCAATCACAAATTTTTAACAAATTTTAAAAAATTGTAACAAATGATTTTAATCCTAATCTTGTCTCATTTATTTTACCATTGGCTTATTTACATATTACAATTGTATTGTAACATTTACTTCGTAATGTGGGATCCCACAAGTATTGAGATTGAAATATGAGTTGCATTTGCCTATAAATTTCAAGTCTGTATACACCTGATGAAGGAAAAAGTTAACCGAAACATGTGTGGTTCTGATAAAATATAGTTTTGTTGACTGATCATTTGTTGTTTTAGTTTAGTGAATTAATGTTTATAAATTTCAGATAATGCACGTGGTGGTGGTAAGTATATTCATGTACACTTGTTGTGGCATAACAGGCAGAGGATATGTTAGTCGGTGAACAGATGTCCTAAATTTAGTGGGACAACCCCAGACTTGGGTTCATCTTTTATTCAGATTTTAAGTTGTGATCAATATTGACCTTTAGGCTGTGAGAACAGGCATTTAAATCTGGAGAAGCTGGTTACTGATTCAAAGTTGAGGATGTGAACTGTTATTGTTATTACTGTTGAAGATATATATGTATGTATATATATATATATGTTGCTGTATGTTTCACTGTTGAGTGTCTGACTGCTGAAAAGACTCCTTTGTAAAGGAATATTATTTACTCAAAGAAATTTTAGTTTCTGTTCAATATGTGTTACAGTTTGTGGTGTCTAATGCATAAAGAGTTGATCATTTGTGTGAAGTCAGAAAGATCCAGTATTCAGTTAAATTTACTGAGTATAAGGTGGTCTGCAGTAAATTACAAAGGAGTTTCAAGAAATAAGGTAATATAAGCCCTGATGATAAGGACTTAAGTGTGACCTTCATATCTGCATGGCACATGAGTAGCACATTCTGCACATGAGATCTCCATATAATTACAATTGACAAGTAATAAGCAGTTGTCCCAAATGGCACCAAGGTTTATATCCCAGTGTAGAAGAAGCTGATTTCAACTGGTGTATGCTTTTTTCATGCAAGCACCTGTTACAATCACTTGCCAGCCAGATGCTTCATAAGGGGTCAACAGAGAGAGAAATCATTGGGCACCAAATTGGAACTGTAGGGTGGGTGGTCTGTAACTTCCCAGCTGTTGCACCATAACCAGTAATGAGAGTGGCTTGCAGCGTGGGCCCAGTGATTTCCATCTCTGAGATACCTGTAGCAGTGCCTGACTGGCAAGTGATTTGCAATAGACAGTGACATAAATTAAGCTGTTAGTTTCCTGGCTACAGACACTTGACACGAATTTCTTCTATGCCATGATACCAGCCTTGATGCCATGGTGGGACAAAGGCTTATGTTAACCATCGATTACCCATGTGCCGTGTATACCCTGATGTCAGAATAGAGTCCTTGACAGTACAGTGTGTTACCTAATTTTTTGAAACTTCCTCATATCAGAGTACATTGACTGAACTTAATATATACTTCAGTGTCTTTTTTTTACAAGTACATTGATAGAAATCTGTTATATAATTTGGAAATCCACAGTGTTTTATTTTTAAATTCATTGTACTGAAAGTTTTTGAAGTTGGTATCAGTATTTTATGGCATTTTGTAGTAATCTGTATATACATCATATAAGTTAATTTTTTATTGCTTTGACAGATTCCTTTTGGAGTCCAGCTTATTGCATCACATAGAGCGTCGTAGTGTTTCTATCTTATACGGATGTCGTGCGTGTGAACAGACTGTGTTGTTCTACAATCGTTGTGCTCTGTTAGCTCACTTACGTGGACACCAAGCTGAGCCAAATGATGATGTTGCAAGTGAAAACATTCATATCTCACAAGAGAAGATGACTCTTGGACCATTTTCAGTTATGAATGAGGATGATGATGATGATGATGTACAACTGGAACCTGATGCTGTATCTCTGTCACCTCTTCCAAAAAATAAGATACAGCTTGGTCCATTTACCCCAGTGCTCGTGGATGGCTGTGGATGTCTTATTCATGAAGAAAAGAGTCAGAAACAGAAGTCACAGGAAGGGGTTCCGAATCTAAATAATCAGGTCAGCAATTAAAAGTTACAAGATTGTATGCAGTGGGCATCAGGATAACATAATGTGCAAAGAGACTTGAGCACTAGATGGAAGAGTGTGGGTGACTGTATGCTACACTCTCATCTCTCTGCTACATGTAAAATTGGAGACTGGCCAGGCCTAGAGCTATGCTGAGTTCATGCACTAGATCTGTGTATGCTCTGTTAGAAATAACCTTACCACTGCCTGTGATTCCTTGTGCATATTTTCTTTCTCTCCTTGTGACCTTGAGCTGAACTCACCACATTAAAGGCAGTCTCTGTTTAAGCACTACTAAATGTCGCCAATGCATTTAGGGCCGCTACAGAATAGTGTCTTTAAAAAGTAGTATTTATTGGTACATTTTTTCATACACATAGTAGTGAACAAATGTATTATGAGTCAAATGTTGAGACACTGAATACTGTAATATCTAGGTACTTATATACATAGGTAATTTTGACTTCATACAATGATGGACTGTAATATTTTGCTCAACATATGAAATCCCAGTTCTTCATTGGGTATCACTTGGAATCTGTCATATTTCTGGTAAAGAAAGGTAAAGTCCCAATACATGCCATATGTTGAATGGAGGTATAGCTTCACTCATTCTTAACCTCAGCACTAGATGGAGGTGAGCAGTTAGCGTCATGCCCCAGCAGCTTCATTCCCACCATCCCCATTGCCCATTGAATAGGAAACTGGGTGGGACCTAAAACCAGTCTGCATGGTCTGGAGAAGAGTTTAGTCTCTTGCCCCCACCAGGGTTCGAATCCCAGATTGTCCAACCAGTAGCCTAGTTGCTAAACTGACTATTCTGTGACGGTTCTAACATGCTTCAAGAGAATGAAGGCTGGACGCTACACTAAAAGTATAGTAAGATTTTTATGTTTATTTGTGTCTGTGACAGGGCCAGATTATAGTACAGATGGGATCCTTAGATTATATCCATGAGGGGTGCGCACGTACAATTACATGTGATCACAAGAACTGAATGTGGTCTGCCAAAACACACACACACACAGTAGTCTCCTTGTTCACGATTAATTGGAGCTGTTATGTCTGTCCAAAACAGTGGAGTTTATTTTCAATGTAAAACACCTATATGGTTCCAAATGCTTATGACGTACTAGTAATAATATATTAAATAACCTCAAAAAGCATGAAAGTTGTTGTAATGAAACAAAAACAATTTTTGACAGCATAAAATACATTGACTGAAGGAGTATCATGAAAGCAGTCAACCTCACTTAATGAGAGGCAGAGGCTGACTGAGCTGAGAGTGATCTGTGAAACAGTAGGAGAGTGAAGAATGCCAACATACAAATCACATGGTGTTATTTTGAAAGTTCTCATTGTAGACACAAAAATATGAAGCCTCTCTACTTGTGACATGGCATATGGAAACCTCTCTACTTATGACGTGGCATATGGCAGGGAATCATACTAATTGAGGGTTTGGGTTACAGTTGAATTAGTAGAATTTGTTCAACCACCAAACAATCTTTCCATAATTTATTGCTTGCCAATATAGGTGGTGCCACAAGGAAAAGAATCAAGAGAAGTAACTTCCAGTGACAGTAGTCAGCAACCAGGAAGCAAAGATAAAGTTCAACAAAGTGAAATACTTGATGATGTATCAAGTAATCACTCTGTAATCAGTGGTGAAAAAAGTGAATCATCAAATACCAAAGATGGTAATCAGGAATCTGATGTTGTACTTCTGAGTCCAGTACCTGATATATCATCAGATGACATCACTCATGATGGTAAACTAGCAGGCAAGTTGTACATTTTAACATAAATTTTAAGGATGTTGGTGATGTAAGAGGACTACAACAGTGCAAAATTATGGAAAAGCTATCATGTTACAGGCATGGAGGGGCCCTTAAGGCTCCAGGAGTCAGAGCCTGCCAGAATTTCTAGACATTCAGCACTGGCTGCCTCCACCCCAGGAGATATTTCTGGTACTCATTTCTATTAGAGGCTGAGTTGGCCCCAAGGCCATAATGTGGCCAGAAAGATTAAAGCAGTGACCCCATCGGGAATCGAACCCACGACCTTCTGGCTTGTAGTGCAGTGCCTCAAATAACTGCGCCACCACATACCCTGCAAAATTATGTATGACATGGATAATAATGGAAACCAAAATTTAGGTTCTGGCTTAATGATTTATGATTGTTGAGCTTAAAGGCATTTCTCTCAACTGTGTATGTGTTGAAAGAGTTGAAATTAAGACTTAATCTAACTAAAAGTATGCGTAATCTCATTGTGGTAGTGCCATTGCTTTCATAACCAGTAGATTTGTTTTAGTATTCTAATGTGGTCACTAGAAGCTTCCTTTGTTTAAGTGGGGCACATAATGTAAAGACAAGTGTGGCTTTAAGTTAGGAACAGCCTATTGAAATCCATGACAATGACTCACTGTGTTCTTGGATTCTGAACTTTACTAACCCTTCAGTGATAAGGTAAATCAGTCCCATTACAGGCCCGAGGTACCCAGAGGGTTCCAGGAAGTTAAGGTTCCCAGATTATGTGACAATGGCCCAGGATGGTGGTTAAGGTTGTCAGCCTTACGCACCAGCTGGTTTTTACCCCCAGGAAGTACTCCTGGTGCTCATTTCTGTTAGAGGATGAGTCGACCCCAGGGCCATAGAGAGATCGGAGGGATTATGTTAATAAAAAATTCCAGTGACACCATCTGGAATCGAACCAGCTACCTTCCGATTTGTAGCACAGAACCTTAATCACTGTGCTACTGCAGTCCCTGCCCTTCAATGATACTGGCCTTAATTTCCAACTACTGCCAAGAATGGAGGGATTTTAAATTGGTAGTACCCTTAAGTGCATTCATGACCATATGTTGCACAAAGCCCATTAGCATGTGAGGGATTAAAGGCCCATACAGTGCACCAAGGCCAGCACTGAGGGCTAACCATGTTACAATATGCTCCAAATATTGTAAGGAAGATTGTACTGTCAAGACATTGTGAACTCCTATCACAGAACCCAGACTTTAGACACTGCAAGGGAAGGTTTCCCATAACAAGTCGTGAAGACTCAGAGGGGAAGTGAAATGTTGGGCATCCATTCTTACTTTGATATTCAGCACAACTAGGATGGCAGAGTTGGCAGCTGTATGCACTGGTCGTGCATCACCCCTAAGGAAGTTCGTTGGTTCTTATTTCTATTAGATGCTGGGTGGATCCCAAGGCTTACAGAATGTGGACAGAAGGAATAGGTAACTTGAAAATGTCCAAGGACCCTACTGGGCATTGAATTTGGAACCTCCCATCTTTTGGCATAGTGCCTTGTAATGTGTAATAACCTGTATTACCAGAAATACCATATTAATACATCGTTATTAATCCACTTGTTTCATATGTGGATTTGAATGGTGGGATTCCATGTTACTGGAAGTTTTGTGTTACCATAGGTTATTTAGTAATGTGACTAGTTTGAAGGCCGTTTTCAAGTGTGTCCACAAGTTTTATCATTTGGATAGCAGTAACTGGACTAATTCTTTGTATTTGCATGCCATTATTTCTCACCTTGACAAATTTTATGTAGTTAAGAATAATTCATTAGGAAATTACAGATTTTTCATTGTTGCTCTTGTGATATATATTTCATTTTATATTTGCATTAGGTTCCTTGGTATGTAAGGAGTGTGGTATTGTACCACAAACTGGAGATATGAAGGATCATTTCCTGTGTTCAGAATTGCCACTTGACCTGCAGTTCAAGTGCAAGACCTGTAATCTCATTTTGCCATCATCCTGTAGTTTCTCTGCCCATAAGCGCATCCACAGCCCAACAAAGCCATACATCTGCCCAGAGTGCAGTCACGAGTTTAGTCTGTGGGCTACCTTGTCTATACATATGCAGAACACCTGCTTCCACATGTTCAAGGCAGTCCGCTACAGGTAAGTTAATCATGTATCACAGAATCACCATTGAATGCTATGTTATTTAAGATTTTCCTGAATTTTAGATTAATTTTTTATGGCCCTGGCCAAAGCTCCCTCTAAATAATGTATTATTTTTCTGGGTTTAAAGCTTCTTGATTCTAGATTTTTCCCAAATTTAAGACATGAGAATTTGGCCCTTACACTATTTTTGAGCCTCAGTTTAGGGCTTTTGTTCACAACTGTGGAGATTGGATTGCATAACTATGGCCATGATTGTGCACAGTGTAAGTGAAGTGGTATCAGAATTGATTGCAGACTACTACTGCAGAGCAATTTATAGATAAGAATGTTTCTAACCCAACACTCTTATTGGTTGATCATGAATCGTGGATGTAAGCTACCTTAACGTTGGTCTTTGTACACTGTGCAGAGAGAAGTGTGGACTCATAGGATATCTTGAACAGTGAAGCCCTAATTGTAATTATATTTTAAAGTTCATTTTTTGCTTGGTTTGTTCAATGAATATGAAAAGTCATTGTAAAAATTGATTGAAGGAAAACATCTTGGGTGTATATTTAGAGTGAATGTAATGTTTTTGTAACCACAATAGTAATTTTCTGATTCATTTTGACACAACCCCATGAAAGATTTTTTTTGATTTAAGGTGTAAAAAGCTTACCCTTAGATGTTGATGCATATTATTGCTTCCAAAACACAGTGTTGTGTGTCAAATTACATATCATAGTAAGGTGTGTCAGTTTTTGTTCTTATCACATTTTGTGACAGCTAATGAAATTCAATAAAATATAATTCTCAGGCAAATTTTATCATTATTGTTTACATTTATTCTGCATTTATCATATACAGGTGACTTTTCTAATAATAGTAGTTTGTAGTTACTGGTTATTAACTGTCTACTGAGGTACATGATGATTACTAGTGTCATGGCTAAGATAAATACAAGTTTAGTGTGTGTGCTAAATAAAAAAAAAGTTTTATGCTCTTTGTTTTATAGTTGCAAACCAGGATAATGTAGTCAGTGTAGTGACCAGGCTACAGACTGCATGATCCAGGGTTTGGGCACATTGTTTCTTGAGGCTCACCCAGCCTCCTGTTCAATGGGTACAGAGGCTCTTTCACCAGAGGTAAAGTGGCCAGGGTATGAGGCTGACCACTTAGCCTCCATTTAATGCCAAAGTTAAGAACAAGGGACGCTACATCTCACTACCCCTATATGCCTCTATGGCATGTACAGGAACAACTTTTTTCCTTTACTTTTACATTTTATCATTAAGACATTGACAACATGCTGTAAATGTGAAAATGTTAAAACGGTGTGAGATTACTTTATATATCATGTTTTCTGAATACCTGTTGGCAGGTGTATGCAGTGCAAGTGCCTCTTTCCTACTGCTGTTAGCCTGGAAGTACACCTCCTTACACAGCATGTGAAATCTGTGTACAAGTGCGGTGTATGTCCAATTGCTTGCTTCAGTGCTAACACATTACAGGACCATAAAATTAAGATGCATGGACAACCATCCCTTGTAACACGATCATACCAGCAGTGCCAACTTTGTCCTCACCAGCTCATACCAAAGTCTCGTCTCCTGTTTCACGTGAATGAACACTCTAAAGAACAGTCTGTTCGCCTGTATGTGTATCAGTGCAGTAACTGCAGTTTCTTTGCACAAAGGAAAACTGCCTTTGCAACACACAGAACATCTTGTCTGCAGGGTGAAAAAGTGAAATTGGAGAAAGTTTCTTCAGTCACGAATCCTAATTTGGTAAAAGTTTCTTCAGTCACGAATCCTAATTTGGCAAAAGTTTCTTCAGTCACGAGTCCTAATAAAGTCCTAGCCACACATAACGTTATGATCCCTCCGGGCAGTAAACAGGCCAATGTTATGATCCCTCCAGGCAGTAAACAGGCCAACGTTATGATCCCTCCAGGCAGTAAACAGGCCAACAACTTTGTTAAAATAATTTACGCTGTTCCTCAGAGTCAGATGCAATTGGCGCTTCTTCCAGCAGCAAGTGTGAAAACTGTGAAGACAGTAGTGTTACCTCAGCCACAGCTTAGGAAAATTTTACCCAAGACTGATGTAAAACCACAAGAAATTAAAAACGCGTTTCTTCTAGTAAAGAAAATCACACCCACTGAAGAGAATAAAGTACACAAAGACTCAAGTGACCAAGGGGAAAATAAATGTTCATATGTGAATGACAGTAATTTTGAAGCCACTGCAGAAAAAACTGATGCATTTCTTTCTGCCATGGAATCAGAAAACTTTCCTTTAAGCTTGCACAACATGGACAGTACCAAACCTGATACTGATGCTAAGTCTGAAAATATTTTACGCCTGTGTTCAATTTGCGGTAAGGAACTGGATCTCTTTTTGCAGGGTTTAAGTGCATCCAAGTTTCCTGAATTTTGTGCAAAATGTGCGAAAGAAAATGCATTTCTGAAAGAAGGTGGAAAATTTTTACTTTTTCCCTGTAATAAGATAACTGAATCTCAAAAAGTTTGTATTAATAATTCGAATGGAAGGACTGAATTAACCTCTAAAACAGAAGTTACAGAGAAAACCATTTCAACTAACAATAATTCAGGTATCAAGAGAGATGCTAACACACTGAATGGTCCAGCCAGCATTAAAAAGTTAAAGACATCACCTACTGTTTCTGTGGAAAGTAACAAATATCGTTGTCATCTCTGTAAAATGCTAATATCTATGGACTGGTTTGAAATAGAGGAACATTTTGCTTCTAAGCATCCCAGTTTCAAGCTGCTGTTGTTGTCTCCTAAAGTCACTAAGTTACAACTGAACTGCACAAATGTTAGGGTGCCACTGTCAGTTAATGATCATCAAACATACCCAAAAATCAAACTTTCAAAGAAAGGATCACCCGAACCAAGTGTGACAAACATAACTGGAGCAAATGGAAATGAAGTTCATGATCATATTAGTGAAGACCATGACTTTAACGGAAGTTGTATGGATGAGAAATTAAACAACACAGATAATGAAGAAAGGAATAATAGTCGTGAAAGTGGAGGATTTACTGAAAATGCGTATTACATTAAGACAGAACGTGATATACCAATAGATTATGACTTGCTTCCTGCTAAACATAAGCGAAAGAAAAAGTCTTCACACAAAGCATCTGACAGGACTGATAAAGAAGGAGGGGCCAATACTCCCTTTAATAGTGGACAGATTGTTCCAGCTTCCCAAGAGGTCTTAGCATCAGGCCACAAATATGAATGTTCGAAATGTCACTATGTAGATTCCTGTGTTGAATCTTTTCATGAGCATATCAAATTACACCATACTGATAAAAGTGCATTCCAGTGCATGGAATGTGGAATGTGTTTTGTTGTAAAGCCATCATTTGAAAAGCACTTGTTTGTTAGCCACCGTATAAAGGATGTTGAAGGTTATTTACAGAACAATAATTGTTATGTTAATTCAGGAAAAGGTGAAGAGGCAGAGGATATGTCACAGAATGTAGGGGTTTCACCTACATCAAAAGACTTTCCACCTGACCTTGTTGAAAACCAGTGCCGTGTATGTCGAGAAATCTTTGATTCTGCATTCCAGCTAAACAAACATTTTCGCACACATGGTATGGCATTCTTACTCACTAAAAAACGTGTGAATACAGTATCATGAAAAGAGAAAGAGAGAAAGATTGTGCGTGCATGTGTTCACGCACACACAAATATGTTTTGTGTGGGCACATGCTTGTTTTTCTTACATGTCTCTAGCAAGAGAAGAAGCATATTTTCTTCAAATATGTGTTTATTTTGATCTTTGTGAATTTTGTTGCATTGTCTAATTACCTCTGCCATATTGTGGCGATGTTTTGGGTAGATTCACTTTAAATTCAGTGAAGTTATCACTAGTTGTAAGAGAAGAATCTTTTTTGTGTATGAGATGTGATTGGAGCGCTCTGGACTGGTTGTAGGATGGCACCAGTGCAGTTAGTACAGAACTCCTCTGGAAGCAGAGTAGAATGTATAGAGTCAATTTCTGTTGATTTCAGAATTACAGTGTGCATCATAATGAAGTGTGACTGTTGTGCCCTGTGTGACTGATTCTTTTAGAAAATTGCAGAATGAAGAAAAGCACATACACATCAAGTTCCACTTCACATTTGACAGAATTGCAATAGGAACCTTGGAGATGTTAAAACCCCTTCAGAGAGAATATACACAGTCCTGCCGTAAGTTTTATCCCAAGTATATTGTGACCTAGAAGGAAAATGAAACAGACACCCATTATTCGAGCCAGTAATTTATTAGCAGTAATTTTAAGTTTTTATTTATAATATTGCAACTCAAAATGGCCGCCCTCTGCCTCGACACAAGCCTTGAGATGCTCTGGCCACTCTGCTATCGTGGCACACACTGTCTCCAGGGGGATCTCTGCCACTGCTTTCGCAAGGGATCTCTTCAGACTGTACAGGTTTTTGTGACGCTTTTTGCAAGCCATGTCCTCCAAGAAGCCCACAATTTATAGTACCAGGAGTTGAGGTCTGGACTCACTGGGGGCCAATCTTCAGCACTGATAAAGGCTGTCACGTTCCTCTGCAGCCTCTTCTGAGTTGCGTTGGCTTTTGGGCAGGAACTGAGTCCTGCTGGAAGACCCATTCCTGACCACTGAAGAGGTCACATTAAGCTGTTTCACAACTCCTTGTAGCACATCCTCTTGATACACTCGGGCACCAGTTTCACCCCTTTCTTGTAAAAATGAAGATGTGTCACCCCTGGCAGGACACCTCCCACCAAACCTTGACATAGGAAGGGTGATGGCATCCCTGCGCCCTCAAAATGCACCTCAAGAGACGTTTGAGCATAAATCATGTTGTTCTGGATGTTATACTGCTCCTCGATTGTGAAAAATTTCTCCTTCATGAAGAGGACGTTTTCGTACCTGTTCTCAGCCTGCCACTGGAGGAGACACTCTGCTCTTATCCATCAGATCTCCTTCAAAGCCGGATTAAGGAGGTGTCCCTTTGAGCGGAGGCGCGCTGTCATGTGTAGATTGTCCCTGATGAGGTACGACTTGATTGGGTCGATATGTTTAGCTCTCGGGACATGATCTTCAGTTACCAGAGCAGATTTTGGCGAATCCGCTCCTGTGCTGTTTTGATAGCGGCTTCAGCCCTCACACTTTTCAGGCGTCCTGAGCGAGCCCTGTCTTCAACACCCCAGAGTTCCTTATAATGTTTAATTGCCCGATAGACGAAATTTCGCGAAATTTTCAATGGTTTCAAGAGTTTGAAAATTTGAGAATCTGACTTTCCACATTTGTGAAGGAGAATCACAGCCACATGGTTTTCCTTGAAACCCCACTCCATGTTAACGCTGTGAGAGACGTGAGTAAACTGCCTTGGCACAATTACCTGAAGGGTCAGTAGTCCAAAAATAACCAACATTTGAACCCTTCCACCTCATTGTCTCCACCTGCAGACTACATGAAATTTGGGACAGTACTTATGGCAGGACTGTGTAGTGAGAACTGAATTATTTGATTGATTTTCAACTTCAGATGTGTAGTAATATGTCAAGGATACTGAATGTTTGGGACATATGTCTGCCATCAGAATGTACAGGAGACAAACACAGAGACAAACCATGAAGCATCAGTTTCTGTGGAGATGTTCTGTGATGTCTGTTGGAATGTGTGTGGTGAAAATTGCCTTAGAAGTGGCACACTAGAGATTGATTTCTCCACTAGAACAATGCCCTTGCTCACTGCCTTGTTTCTGCAGGAATTTCAGGCCAATAATGGTATGACTGCTGCCCCACACCCTCCTTTTTATAATCCCGTGCATTTTTATGTTTCCAAACTCAAGCTGGCACTGAAATGAGATATCATGATTCAAGAACAGTCACAGACCACTTCTTTAAAAAAAAAAAGAAAATGAAGAATAGATGTTAGCAAATGCTTCCAGCAGTGGCATATCATGGGCTCACAATATCAAGTTACAAGGAGGCTACTTTGGAAATAACAGAATTTAAGACAGGAAAACATCATTATCAGTGAGAAAAAAATAGTGAGGGAAACTTTGTGATCACACATCATAATGTGATGTTTGAAAGCTGGTGCTGATTGAAGGCAACTGCTTGAAAATGAAACTGGATAAAGTTTGCTATGTGTTCAAAAAATGTCCTTGTTAAATTTAAATTTCATTGAAATAATGATTTGACTGAGGCAAAGTGTGATTGTGTATGTCAGCAAGAAACTTCATTAAGGCTTGGACATAAGGCCCAAAGTCATGTTACTTTGTAAATACAGTAGGTGTCCTGTTATTGGTGCTGAACAGCAACATTATTGTACATAATCCATACCTACAGATAATAATAAACAATATTATGAGTAATCCATAAGACAGTGGTGATTGATTTTATGACTTTGTCGTTTCTGTTGGAACATTACACCTTGGTTCCATCAGGATTAGTAATGACCAAATATTATTATACAGACTAGTAATTGATTGATGATATTAATTAACGAATAATGCTTCCATTACCATACTTACCATTGGATGTGGGTTTGAGACACTTGAAACCGGTTCCTACCTATTTTTCTAAAGTTCAGTGCAATATCTTGATATCGTACATGCTGTGCATCATGTTCAGTAACACAGAACTCCCAAAGATTGTGTCATTGGATGCCTTTACACATCCGAGTGAAATTTAGAGTTTGTGATTAGTTGGTTTTAATTAATAGTGAAGTTCACTATAATAATTTCTACCATTTTTTTCAATTGTCTGACATTTTTTTGAGAGGTTTTCCCACTTAAATTCTGGATGCATCATCTATCTCCTCCTCTCCTAGTTGTACATCCAACCCATCATAACCTTGAGTAACAGTATTATTACAAAATGTATGTAATGATAGTGTACCTTCATGGTGATGTTTTAAAAATGGGCCCCACAGTTCGCTTCTGTGTCAGGAGCCTATGATCTGTTTGTAGTTTTGATAAGGAACAGGGCAGGACGTATGAATTACTGAATACCGTGGCTAACCCAAAATCCTGTTTTTACAACATACCATAAATTATGCAAACATCTGTGTACAAATTCGTATAAGTAAATTTCACTTCCACTAATGGGATGTACATAATTGATTTTGTGAGTTGATTATGCAGATAGTCCACAACATGGGTAAGGGTTCTATGTGACAAACCATTGCATAACTAGACTTTTATATGATGGAATTTGATCCAGGACCCCCAAACATATGTAAAATACTTGTCTGGTATATGTGTACCATCCGCAACTAACTACCAATGCACTAAGCGAAATCTGTGATAAAACCTGAAAAAGTAATTATGGACAAAATGGATTAGTTAATGGCCAAAAATTTCAGGGGAGATACCTTCGTTTGAGCTATGCAGTCTTTGGAGTCGGATGTGTATGGAATTTTAAACAATAATCGCTATAACTGAAGTGTGCATTAAGGCGTAATATAATATTTACGCACCCTAAAATGTTTTGTTTCGTTTATGGCGGAGTATACGTAAGGTCGGGATTCCGTTACATACTGACTTACGCAACCACCGCCGCGACGCTGGGGACGGTGCTTTACCTGTCCTAAGTGGTCAAAGTACATCAGGTTTAGTGTCCAGGTCGACTACAAACTTATTTTGCATGGCCTGGCAATGCATATTAGTATAATAATACGTTGCATATACCACAAACCAACCGTGCTGAAAATTTTGTCAGCTTTTCATTTCTTAGATGGAACAGAATAGTTCTTGCTGCTCATAGGTTACAGCAGCAGGTGCACGTATTCGGCTCCATGCTGCCCATAGCTGGCACCGAGTAGGTACGAGATGGACGATCCGTGGTTACGAACTTACTGATACGACACCAACTGTTCTTTCATCTGTGGTTCGAACTGCGCAAACAGTGGCCGTGAACGACCAGTACCCAGAACGTGACCACTCAGAGGTGATGAAAACAAATGGAACGAAATTCCCCACTGGCCAACAACCATGGTGGTCCACACATTCGTTCTATAGCTCTGGCGCAGGCGCGAGAATAGTCCGTGACGGTCAGGTTGAGAAACATCGTAGAAACTTTTCTACACTTGCAAGTAACGTTGCAGGTCGTGTCACAGCTGAACTTGCTATTTCGGCGTGGGAAATTATTTAAGGACGATGACTAATTTGCAAATTGGCCTGCTCATTATAATGCACATTGTGTTTACGTATTTTAATACAGTTTGTTTCTGCCGTCAAAATCTACAGAAGGGAGGTCTGTGAATTTTTGTTCGTAAAGACCAGTATTTCAGAAACTTTAATATTTCACATAACTGTAAAGAAAAGGATTTGGAAATTTGTGGCGTTGAATTAGAGACTGGGTCATCAAAATTAATTACATTAACTTATACAGAGCGCCGACAGAGTTTAATAAATTTATAAAGAATCTACATGATGCTTTGAAACATCTGTATAAACAAAAAGCGAACTTGTAATTGTTGAAGACATAAACACATCTCGCTGACCGCAACTGAAAAAACGAGTCTCTTTTCAACAACATAAAATCTGTTCCACACTAAATTTTCCTCCAAGAATTCAAAGTAACTCAATACTGCCATTGGTAATATATTTGTGGTTAAAAGTGGAATAAATTGATCTTCTCTGTCTCCCATAATAAATGAACTATCAGACCACAATGCTCAAATTCTCGCCATAAAAAATATATATGCAACAATAAATTTCCTTTGAAGCAGAGAACCATATTAATAGACAAAGAAACAGTAAACTTTCAGACCCTACTAAAAATAGAAACCTGGGAATCTGCTTATATAGATAACGATCCTAACATTACGTTTAACCCATTTCTATGCACTTTCTTCAACATTTTCCAAGCTAGTTTTCCAGTTGAACACGAAAGTGTGAAATACTAGAATGACTAGATTACACAAGGAACAAAAATATCTTGCAAACACATAAGATTGTACGTTTTCACTAAGAACAGCAATGATACAAAAGCAAAAGTGAACTATAGAAAATATTGTGAAATCCTAAGAAAAGATATAAAAGGAGCTAAGAAGCAACACTACAGTAGACTTACAGTAAAATCTAATAACAAAATAAACATCATGGAACTTTACAAAGAAAGAAAAAGGAAATGTACGTTCAGTGGAACACGTTCCCACCTTACTTGTGAATAATGAAAAATTAAAGGATCCAACAGACATGGCCACTGCCTTGAATAATATCTGTAATAATTAGTGACAAATTAAACATTCAACAAATAGAGAAAGGAGATGCAATCTCAATTCTAAAAGATTCTTTTCCTTGGAACTTGGCCAGCATAAAAATAATCCCAAGCACTGATGCTGAGATAAAAAGTATAATACATTCCCTTAAACCAAAAATATCATCAGGTTGCGATGAAATAACAAGTGAAGTGTTAAAAGCTTGTGCATCTCTCATTAGTCACCCATTAAGCAACATTTGAAATCACGGACTATATGCAGGCCGTCTGAATATTGTAGTAGTGAAACGACTTTACAAGGAAGGAGACAAAACTATTATGACAAATTACAGACCTATCTCATGTCAAAAATTTCTTTTCGGTGTCAAATTTGGTTCTCGTATGATTAAATGGTTTGTTGCTAATAATTTAGTTCTAAATTTAGATTAAACAAATATAATGAAATTCACAACAAAAAATTCATTGAGCAATTGATGTATTAATAATCAATACATCAATTTTCATTGGCCATACTCTATATACTGTAAATTTTAATATTTATATAATGTAAATTTTAACATAAACTGTACATTCACATGCATAGCATCGTAAGGATTAATTTATTGCTGTGAATTGTAAGGTATTTGGTTGTGTTCTCCCTGTGGATGGTGACTGGCCGAAACATGTATGAGCCAAATGAGGTGAAGTTCTGTTACAAGTACAATGTGACCTAGAAGGAAAATTACACAAATCATCAACTTTTCAAGCCAAATAATTTATTTTCAATAGCTTTAGGTTTTTATTTATAACAATGTCACTCAAAATGGCCGCTGTATGCCTCAATGAAAACCTTGAGACACTCTGGCCACTCTTCTGTCTCTGTATGCTCCATCTCCAGGAGGTTCTCTGCTGCTGCCTTCACAAGGGATCTCCTCAGCCTATCAAGGCTGTTGTGATGCTTTCAGCATGCCATGTCCTCCAAAACAGCCCACAGTTTATTGCCCAGGGGTTTGAGGTCTGCACTCCCTAAAACCCAATTCTCAGCACTGATGAAGGCCAGAAGGTTCCTCCACAGCTACTCCTGAGTTCTATCTTGGCCTTTTGGGCAGGAACTGAGTCCTGCTGGAAGACCCATTCCTGACCACTGAAGAAGGTCATGTTAAGATGTTTCACAACTCCTTGTAGCTTGTCCTCTTGATACGCTCGGACACCAGTTTCACCCCTTTCTTGCAAAATTGAAGATGTGTCAACGCCTGATGGGACACCTCCCACCAAACCATGATGTAGGAAGGGTGATGGCCTCCCTGCCCCCTCGGAACGTTTGAGCATAAATCTTGTTGTTCTGATGGTTGTACTGCTCCTCGATGGTGAAGATGTTCTCATCCATGAAGACGTTTTCTTTCCTGTTCTCAGCGTGCCACTGGAGGAGATGCTCTGCTCTTGTCCATCGGATCTCCTTCAAAGCAGAAGTAAGGATGTGTCCCTTTGAGCGGTGGTGCACTCTCATGTGTTGATTGCCCCTGATGAGGCGTGACATTGATTGGGTCAATGTGTTCAACTCTTGGGACATGATCTTCTGTTTCCAGAGTGGATTTCAGCGAATCCGCTTCCGCACTGTTTTGATAGCGGCTTGAGCCCTCACACTTTTCAGGCGTCCTGACACCTGTTATCAACCCTCCAGAGTTCCTCATAGTGTTTCATTGCCTGATAGAAATTTTCAATGGTTTTAAGAGTTCAAAAATTTGATAATAGAATTTTCCACAGTTGTGAAGGGCAGTCACAGCCACATGGTTTTCCTTGACACCCCACTCCATGTTGAAGCTGTGACAGACTTGTGCAAACTACCTTGGCACAAGTATCTGAAGAGACAGTAGTCCAAAAACAGCCATCCATACAACCCTCCTACCTCATTGTCTCCAGCTTTGGACAACATGAAAGTTGTAACGGAACTTATGGCAGGACTATGTATATTATTATAATATGTTCATTTGCTGGTGCTAAGAGATTGTAATGGGGATATCAGTTTCAGTCAATCACATTTTACAGCTAACTGAACATAACCTTGTTAAAAATTATATTGTCGTCCTGTTGTGTTGGTTAACCTGTGTTCACCCCGGTATTCTTTCCATGTATATTGTTGTATAATGTGCCTGATGATTGCCAAAAACAGCCCAAAACATTTAGTAGATGACAATTGCATGTATATTGTTCTGTTGTGTTGGCACTGACAATAAATACAAACAATGAAATTGAAAGCAGTTTACACCAACAGTATGTGAACCAAAACATGACAACTCATCGGATCTTCTTTCAACCATAGGCTGATGTCACTCACATTTAAGGTGGCATACATTCTTACACTAAATGAAATGTATGCATTTGGTAACAGGACAGGTCTCAACTCCCCATAAAAAACTTATATTTTGTTCATTTATTATTATTATACAATATGTATGTCTCTTGTCACAGGCATTTCTTCCTGGTACTTCTCTTGAGCCAGCGGTGATCCCCACCGCTCAGGATTCAAGCTTCGCATTGCAGTACTTTCCATATTATGTGTGATGTTCCAAGTATAGCTGTCTTTTGTAGTGAATCTATCGAATGTTTTCCTGGTATAGTTTCCAAATTTTTTTTTTAAGCTTCTCGTTACTATTCCAGTGGCTCCAATTATTACTGGTACAATCATACATTTCAGGTTCCACATTCGTTGTATCTCTATACACAAACTCTTGTATTTTAACTTCTTTTCCGCTTCC
>Ga0123352_10001664_pt1 | contig 29989 bp, 24 predicted proteins | sample TergutLab28metaG_FD_89700 | JGI IMG/M metagenome (GOLD analysis project Ga0123352, IMG submission 89700) | Labiotermes labralis P1 segment gut microbial communities from Petit-Saut dam, French Guiana - Lab288 P1 | ecosystem: Host-associated > Arthropoda: Insects > Digestive system > Gut ... | reverse complement strand
TTCCTTTGTGACATTTTGAATTGGGCTGGCACCTTAAATTTTAATAAGCTTGTATGTAAAGTTATTAAGAACCCCCCCCCCCCCCCCCCTTTCTGGAAATCCCAGTTCAACAAGCACTTCTTTACTAAACAGCTCACTCACTCCAGTCATTCTGGTTGCAGCAGACACAAAGATCAAGCAAAAGATACAGGGGCAAGACGTGACAGGGTATGTGGTCCATGGTAATTTTCAAATTAATTGTCATATTTATAATAAGGAGTTTTAATGCGTGATTTTTTTTATCTCAATGCATTTCTAAGGGTTTTTTTTCAGATCAATTTTATATGCTTTTTGGGATTTATTTAACTAAAAAATTTGCATAGTAGTAGTATAATTTTGGAATATTCCAATGTGTGAGAATATCTTGCAATTTATTAGGCACACACACAATGCAAGTTACAGCAACAGCAGAAGGTTTACGTTACAGTAACTTGTAACGGTCCGGCTCACCTTTCTCACTCAGTCGTTTCCATGATACCTAGTGTACAGGGACTAACATGGTTTGAGTGTTGTGAAATCAGTAAAGAACTATTCGTACGATGCATGTTTAATGGATAATCTGGAGAATCTTTTGCGTGAATTTATTTTTAGTCAGTGGCGCTAATTTGATACCTGTTCTGATGACATGCGATAAACATAGCACTTTGTCACTCGGCATCTTCACTGCACATTAGCCTTTATAAAATAATTACATTTATGCAGTCCAAAATTTGGTAAAACCAATTAAATCCAATCTGATTACTTATTTTAACAATGTAACCCCCCCCCCCAACCATAGTAACACTTATTAATTCCTAATTATATAATTTAGTCTATAAATCTGGCCCAAATTAGGAGCTATGCACACACGTGCCCTCCTCTATGAGAACCAAAAATCTTTTGCATCATTTGCTACAATGGTGCTAATTTGATACCTGTTCTGATGACATGCCATAAACAAAGCATGGATCACTTTGTCACTTGGCATCTTCACTGCACATTAACCTTTATGAAATAATACCATTTGTGTAGTCCAAAATTCGGTAAAACCAATTAAATCCAATTTGATTACTTATTTTACAATGTAACCCTCCCCCCAAAGTAACACTTATTAATTTCTAATTATATAATTTATCCTGTAAATCTGGCCCAAATTAGGAGTGATGCACACACACACACACACACGCCCTTCCTCTAAGACAACTGAAAAACTTTTGCATCGTTCGCTACAATATGCAAAGTTGGTTTCCTTTTCCAAAATCCCCTTACTCTAATTTTCCTAATCAGTCTGATTGGTCCCATGTAACTTTAGCAGTCTTGTAAAATTTTGTATCCCCATTGGTTCCTAACAACCGATGTGGTATCCCTTATCGTAATATATGTAAACCCTGCATAAACGTCTTCTACCAGACAATTTTAATGTGCTACCTTAACTAACACAGTATCAACCCTCTCTTGATTTACATCTTGAAAAAATGTAAAAACCCTCAAATTTTGACTGTCCCAGCCAACTTCAAAACCCCATTAACTTGACATTGACAAATGCCTAACAAACTAACAATGCCTAACAAACTAACATCCCCTTCGTAAATACATTCAGCATCTTATACCCTAGGCTAACCTCCACTTTTCGCTCTCACCAGCTATCTGTCTATCCTACTTCACACATAACTCCATCTCACTCTCTGCTCTTGGAAACCATCCTTAACCTTGTTACCATACTGCCCTTCTGTATAACTACCAAATGCTAATGACCTCCCTCCTACACAAACATTTTGTATCCCTACATTTTAGAAATTAATTTTGATTCTTCTAATTAAAATAATTCTTTTCAATGGTTATACACTGAAGCATAATCTACAGTATAAAAAAAGCCAGGCCCCTTAATTTTTGAGCTGGTGCCCAGAATGATAGAAAATATGTCATGCCTTGCTCTGATATGTAGCGTGTCCACTCTACCCTGTCCCTCAGTATGGCAGTTGTCACGGGACATCCAAGTAGATTCAGACTTTCTACATGATTAAGCTGCTGTGCTCAGAAACATAATAAACACAACAGTCTGTACAATAATTATATTTTGTTACCTGTTACAGTTCAATAGCATAAACTATAACTGTAATTTCATTTTAGTATTATCACTTACTTTAGTAAAAGTGTTTTGATTTGTCTCAGTGACTCAAAAGACTCCTGTTGCAATGGAATGCCTTCACAACAGAAGTTGATACTCCGGCAATCCTGATACTTCACCAATTCAGAAAAATAGTCCCAAGTGCATAAGTTTTAGCCTCCAAGAGTCTATCTACAACAAGCACTGTGTATCTGCTGACCCCTTGTCTCCTACTCCATCACCTTCTTCAGCTGTTCCTGTTCCACAGTCTCCTGATTCTTAGGCATCCCTGGTAGAAACCAAAGAAACTCCACAAAACATACTAGGGGACACTTATGTCCCAGAGCCAGCAGCTGAAGGAGATATCCAAATGGAATACTTCTCTGATTAGTTGTGCAGCCCAAATGTAGGAGCAGTACCAAAAACTGTCTGTCAGAACTCAGGTAAGTACAGGTACTGTTTGATCAAAAATATTTGATAATCTGACACCTGTCCAATTCCATACATGCTGGATTAAAGGCATTCTACTGGATTAAAGGCATTCTACTGTACCCAGTGTACTACTTTATTACTTTTAATTACTTCAAATTTAGAAAAATAGTTACTTTTGCAACAGTATCCTACAGCAATACAATGTTGACATATGGGATGAATTAATAATTTAATTAATTACCATAAGTCAAGGGTATACAAACTTTCCAAAAACTAGCAGCCACCTCAAAAAATTTTAGGGACCAAATGCTGGTATGGATGAAGTTAAATACTGAGGAAACAAATATTATTCACCACCTTAATTTGGTTACCTGGTACCCAAGATTTGTGTTTCACTGTTGTAAGACATCATAAATTAATTGTACCTACCCATCACACTGACATGTCAATCAGTCAAAAAAATTCCTCCATAAATGTACAACAAACAGTGGTTTATTATTATTATTATGACATGAAGTGTAAGACTATATCCAGGATTACCAGGTGATATTACAGGCTAGATTATCACAGTTAAATTCCCACCAGCAGTGTCTGGATTCTTATTTTCAAACTGAATCAAAATTAATCTTAAATGTCCACCCTCTTAACAGATGTGTCACAGAAACTCTTTCTGTGGGAGTAAAGATAAAGCTTTGGCACATCGCCTATGTAGTACAAAACATACAAATATTTTTATTTGTTGTATTTCGAGGCACGATCATTGGCACAGTATTGAATGACATGGTAAAAGTATACAACAACCTACAAATAGTGTGGAAAAAGATCATTATACCATCACAGAAAGTTTCACTCAGGACAATTGGTGCTCCAAACATGTTACAAATAACGCAAATCTTGAGTACAAATCAGAAAAGTTTAAACTTTAGCCCAGTTGTTCATATGAATAAAACGCAAGGTGAGAACTCCCATGTTGATGTTATATAAATAATGGGACAAGAAAGTAATTAGTTTAATATTCATTCATGACAAACACTGTAACTGGACACAGAAGCACATAAAATTCAGCCCAATCCAGAAGAATCAATTCATTCCAATCTCTAGCAGATGCAAAAAGCGATGATAATATTTACATTTTTACATACAATGTACAAAAACAACCCAGTCTTTTCGTGCCTTGATTCTTCGTCTCTGTATGGTGTTTTACTGTTATTTACAGAACGAAAAGTTTGTAGACAATACGAAGTTCCGTAATTATCCAACTACCTTCGTCCTTTACACTGCTTAACGAGTCTTACGTCTATACATACTATCAGTTGCGGGGCATTCGAGTCGAAAAACAATGACAATTACCTTACAACATTCCGAATGTGCAACGACAGTAACCCTAGTAGGCATACATCAGTGTCAATAGAAATACAGTGATAAACCTACAAATACAAATCTTCACATCTTTTCGGCAATAGTGCTATTCATTCATGCATACATACATCACCTCTAAAGTTTGGTTTTACCTCTGCGCTGCCAAATATACGTAAAAATCCACAATAACCCACTCTCCAATCGCACACTGCTTTGTCGGTTACTGTTGCTGTCACCTAAGCCACGGATTAGAGCTAACTTAACGCTAATCCGTGGTTATGTGATCTATATAAATCGAGAGGATCAAATCGATTACATGGCAAAACAATGCAATACACTAATCCATGACCATGATGGATACGGCATTACAGCTAAAAAAAATCAGTATTGACTTTTGGCATAGGAGCAACTAGCATATTTGTTAGCCAACGAATATCATTTCATTTATTATACATCCCTATTGTTACATAAGTAACTTTGACTTCTCCAACTCTACGTTACAATATATTACAAAGTATACATAAAGTCTCGAACTGTAACAATAATTATCTTTATGGTGCGATAAAACAATTATTATCATACACAGCCCAATAGAACACAATACCATCGTGTTATATCATTGACTTCAGAAACTAATGATTTATAGGCTGTGATCACAGATCATCACATGCATGGGTCCCATGTTCTAACAGGTTGATAGCATGTTACGTACATACATTCAGACATAAATACATGCATTTGCAAACTCCAGTAATTCTGTTACATAACAGCTGGACATGAAACATATCAATATGAGACAACACACAGCACAAGCTAATGGGTTACAAAACAACAAATTAAAAATGTACAACTTCTGTTAGATTAATAAAGAGTATTAATAACAGCACAAGTACAGGTATATAAAGAATGATTAAAAATTACTAAGTTATATAATTTGTACTGTGTTCTAAAAATTCTCTAACTAAATAAAACGAATTAATTATAAGATATTTACCAAGTTAATATGTTCCTTTTTAAGAATACCATACATAACTTATAAAGTATTATTTAGACATCAGCTATAGCAGTATATCACTATATATGAAGTATGTCACACACATTCAATTTCACATAGCGTTCCAAAATAGTCTAGAAAATTGTTTGCCGAATTAAATGACTTTTCCATTAATGTACTTTTAAGTTTGCCTAAAAATATATTCTCGTTTTGTACCAAATCAGCTATCCGGTTTGGTAAACTGTTAAAAACCTTTATACGCATATAATAGACACATTTTCGATATAGTGACAAGTTTCCTTGCGGAACATGTAGACATTTTCTGTTTCTTGATAATTTATTATGAATTTCACTATTAAAAGAAAAATGTGCCATGCCATTAACCAAAAACTCTCTTAAGGATAATGTATACTGCGAAGGCATTGTTCATATTTCCAAAGTTTTAAAATGTGGCTTGCGTGTAGCTCGGGGAATAATTCCTAATATCCCCCTCACAATTCTGTTTTGCTGAAGAAAACTTTGTTGTTTTCTGTCGAGTTAACCCAAAAGATTACTCCATACACCACAGCTGAATTAAAGTACACATGATATACCATCTTAAGAATTTCGATAGTGCTATAATGCTTCAAGCATTTAATCACATAGCACGCACTGTTAGGTTGTTTATCCAACGGCCAAAAAGAATAATTAAAACTCAATTCATTTAGCAAACATTTAGTGAAAAGAAGATTCGACAACAAAACACATACATATACACACAGTATCTACACTGGCGTTTCAATAAATTCAAGTTACACTGAATCATGCCAAAAATTCTGTGACAATAAAGGGCTTATGGAATCGACGACAAGTTGTTGGCAATCCTGATTTTTATCTGCTACAATATTTCTCTGTTTCATGTTTGAGCGTGCAGTGCAAATATGGCGTGCCTTGAGTACGGGAATCGTTGCTTGTCATCTAATATGTTGGGAGAATCTGCGTATCCGGACTGGCTGACAGCAGAGCAGAGCACTGGAGTAAGTAACTTAACATTGTACGTTAAGTCTTCGAAGTATTGGCTTTTTTAAAATAAAAGTAAGGATATTTCAGTGTTGCAAAATGCTGAATCATTTTCAATCGTATCGATTCATATTAAGATTCTTAGAAAGTAGCTCTAAACATGATATGTTTTGAACACTTGCGGAAGAAAACTGACAATGGGGGACGTAATATACAACAACCCTCCTTTCATTGTAAGCTAAACTTAACGTCCAGAACCTAACCTGATAATTGACCTACGCCTCCAGAAAGAGTGGTGGTATGCAGACCGAATCCAGCTAAACGTTGTTTTCGATCCCCTACAGCATAAATGTTGTTTAGGATAGTTAACATTACTTATGTAACACCTATTCTCCTTTCAGACTTCCATTATGGCAATTGAATACAGTGATGGTGTAGTGCTTGGTGCTGATTCTCGTGCTACAACAGGATCCTATGTGTCAAACCGTATTTCGGATAAGCTGACAAAAGTTTCGGAATACATATATTGTTGTCGATCAGGGTCAGCAGCAGATACACAAGCAATTTCAGATATTGTGAAATATCATCTTGATTTCTACTCGTAAGTGTCTGGCCATACAAGGTTGAGTATTTTTCCCTTGTAGGATGTTTATTGTATCCATATGTAAAGAACTGCTTTTGAATACAAGAAGTTAATGCCAGCTGTCCATTTGCCACTTATTCTTAACTTAATTTAATTGTTTGTTGTATCTGACCATCTGGAATGTGGAATATGTTTTCTTTAATCTTGAAAGAGAGGCACTGGAATAATATCATACATGTATGCCCATATCCCTTCAAACCCCCCTCCCTCCCTCTCCTCCCCAGTTGCAGTTCTACTCTTTTACAGTAACAGCTGTGTAACTCATATAGGTACTAGATTACTGTAACATAAACATGTTTACAATACTGACCTTTTATGTGTGTGTGATTTGCCCAGTCACTCCTCTGACATAATCATTTATCAAAGTACACATACAGAATTCCATACAAAGTCAAAACAATCATAATGGTTTTCATATCTATTTAAAAAAATTTCATATCTATTTAAAAAATTCAGAAAAGTTATTTTTTAGCATTGCAACATAATTGTTAACACTGGAGTAATACCAAAAACAGGCAATAATTACTTCCTTTCACATCCCTTGCAATTCATTATTTACCATTTATTCTGTCATTTGACTGTATAGTCCACGGTACCAAGGGTGTCATTAAATGTAACAAATCTAATAAAATCTTATACCATTAGGGTACACTGATATAAACAGATTTTGTCAAATTGAAAATTAGTTTTTAAAAGTACCAAATCTTAATCTAGTGATGTATCTTGTGACATTACTTTCTTTTCGTATCCTTTCTTTATGTTTCATCCACTAAGCACAAATGAAGCAAATTGTTGCATTAACTAAAATGTCATGCAGTCAAAACACAGTATATTCAATAATGTAAAGTTTGCTACATGTTTCAGTTACAAGTAACCATCATCAGGCAGACGTTTCAGTACATGGACATGATATATTCAGTGCTACAGTATGGTATCCCATATTGTTTACATTTGCTGTGTAGAATTTCAGACATTTAGATTAATAAACTGCTCAATATATAATATCTTAACTAATGTATTTTCTGAAATTATATATGAACCCATCAATGTAGGTCTATCAGTTAAAATTTAAAATCTTAAAACTTCAATACTTAGCATGTGTGTGTCTTCAAATACTGATGCACTTATCAATTAGATCTATAGTTTTATATACGTGGGAATTTAAAACACTTTTAACACTTTGGTATGTTCTTCTGCTCCTTAAAATTGGATGCTGTCATATGCACATCACTATACCATCTTTTGGGGGTGGGACTTATGTATAGTAAGTGTCACACACGGTATAGTCATTCTATTCTTCGTACATGTTGGAGCTGTTTTGTTATTGTGAAATGCTTCGTTTCGTATGTTTGTATGTTTTTGTTGAACTCTGTGCTGTTTTTTGGAATGATTATGTATGTTTTCAATTGTAGGCGGTCTGTTTGTTCTTATAATGTGGAATCACTGTAATAATAACAGCAGTTTTTAGTGGATTGTAGTGTTATGAATTTTAATCGGAAAAATTCTAAGTGTGCATGGGTACTCACAGGTTTGTAGAGTAGAGGCGAACTAGTACCAGGATGTGTTATCGCGTGAGTGTTGTTTGTGACTGAGATGGATATGGAAGAAACCAGTTATATAGATGCACTGTGCGCTCTATCAGTCTCATTCTGAATTAGCATATCAAATATTATGTTGGGCTTGATTGTACATTTGTCGTCCATTTGGTTATTGATACTTGTATATTTTGTGATTGATGGTATATTGTAGGTGTGTGCTAAATAAGTCCAATTATCTGGTCACCATATTTTAAAGTTCATTTGAGCTTAATTGTGTAGAATTTATGGATTAATATACCTGAAATTGTTTATACGAATAACCTTTCCTTCTGTTCTGTCACAAAGAACTGCTGTCCTGAATTACCCACTAATACATTCAGTTTCGTGTCATTCAGAGGACTCCCACCAATCTCACAGATGTCATGACATAGAGACCACAAGAATAAGTCCTGTGGATGATACGAAATGATGGATTTGGTCTTCCCACTATATGTACTGTTGTATTTGACACCAGCCCCATCTAGCCTGTATCGGCCAACCCAAGTGTTTGTCGCCCTGAAAGATTTTCACTACCCATAATGCTATAAACAGAATGTCTGGATCACTTGCATAGAATATAGGGAAGTATGGTGGTGGGGGAAGTGCAACAGTTGAAGGAAGCTGGAGGTGGTTGATCCGTGGAATTTTTAGTGAGATCTCAGACTATATTGTTGGGTAACCATTAAGTAATGTTCACATCCTTGTTCATAAATGAGTGACCAGAGTCTTGAATCTTGTAACTGATTTTGAAGTCCCAGATGATTATTAATGGAAATGTCGTGACAGGTAGCATGGGTAATTTATGGTGGATTGTGCTAGTTATTTTTTTATGTTGGTAGAACTGTCCAGTTGGTTGTGTTTACATACAGTGCTGCTTGCAGGCTGTATATGACTTACACAAGTTTCCTGTAAAAGTAAGGTTCAGGTAGTTCACATGCACATGAAGCTGACCTTAAGCACTGTTTAAAAAAATTCAATACAAAAAGGAAACTTACAGCTAACATACTAACGTATCATACTTGAATGAACATAAATAAACCATCCAATGCCTAATGTGCCTCCTAAAGTACAGCTCATGAAGCTTGTCTAGCTGTCTATCTCTGCTATGTACATTTCTAGGTTTTCCCAGTCATTATTGCTGAGATGGTGATCTTTTTGGATCTTACACTTTGTAGGAAGTTTGTTCTGTCGTTTCTCCCTTTGCATAGCTCTGATTTGCCACAATCCATGTCACCTTCCTATGTAGCTGACATTCCTCCTCCCAGTCTCTTCAGCGTCTTACTTACTTACTTACTCACTCACTCACTCATTCACTCACTCCATGGTGCAGAGTCCTTGAGAAGCTAACTGGTTTGCAGCTAGTCAAGAAATTCCCCGCATTTCACGGAACCTGAAGGTTCATTACTGCACTCACAAACGTCCGCCACCTGTCCCTATCCTGGGCCAGCCCAATCCAGTCCATATACCCACATCCTACCTCCTGGAGATCCATCCTAATATTATCCATCCATCTACGCCTATGTCTCCCTGGTGGTCTCTTTCCCTTTGATTTCCCCACCAAGACCCTATACACACCCCTCTCCTCACCCGTACGTGCCACATGCCCAGCCCATCTCATTCTTCTCAATTTTATCACCCGCACAATATTGGGTGAGGAGTACAAATCATTTAGCTCCTCGTTATGCAATCTTCTCCATTCCCCCGTTACCTCTTCCCTCCTAGGTCCAAATATTCTCCACAACACCATTCAGCATCTACCTGAACCATATTCATTCACCCACAAGATCTCTTAAATATCAGAACAGATATCCTACACAGGATAAGAATATAAAATGCCATTATGTTTCCTTTAAATGAAATTTAGTCTAGTATAGAACCATGATGAAAATGAAGGATTATATTTCTTTCTTCCACAGCATTGAGCTTGGGGAGCCACCTCTAGTAGAAACAGCAGCAAATGTATTCCGTGAATTGTGCTACAATTACAGAGACTCTCTTACTGCAGGGGTCATCATTGCTGGCTGGGACAAGAGAAAGGGTGGTCAGGTAGGGAGGAAGCTACTAGCACTTGTACAATCATAACACATGCCATATTCCCACTAGACAGTGTCATTTAAAGCTTTGAACAGTCTTATTGTATAAAAGTTTGCATTTTAGCAGGGAGCTTGCCATTCACAAAAATGATGGGACATAACCACATTTCTCATGTCGTTAGTCTGCTTCATCTTCATGTTGGTAACAGTTTAAACTTACAATGTGAACAACCCACCTTTTTCTGAGTTTCTTTTGATTTGGCAGTAATGCATTGTGGGTAGTGTCCTTCTCAGAGTGCTGTCACATCTGCAAGGAAGGAGGAAGGGGAATTCAGGCATTTGCTTGGCTAATGAATGTTAGCACTACCATGGCTAAGAGCAGACTGTGTAGCAGCCACCATGAAAGAAGAGTGGCGGAGCAGTGGGGACTGTTCAACTGCATCTAACACATCCATTTAGCACATTCTACAAACTTATTGTAAAATGAATCATATTAGTGTTAGGCCTAAGACTGCATGAAGCTGTACTTCCAGGACCCCGTAATTGTTCTCGGACAGTCTGGCATTTACAGTGGAAGTCTCATGTTCTGAGTGTGGCTTACAATGACAAGTCCTTTGTAACAACAATTAAAGAGTGCACTGTCAACTTGGTATGTTGTATATAGGAAAGTTATTTGGTTACAAGTCCCTGTTTATATTTAACTGCTGGTGGTGTACCCCACTTCTCAAACTAGCTACATTTTCTTTTTCTGAAGTTCGCATGGTAAAAATAAAGTGGTGGTATTTGCACTGCCTGGACAGCCAATGCCTTTTGGCATTTCCCGTCATCCCAGAGGAGTTGCGAATTGAAGTATAGTCATTTGTGTTGCTACTACCAATTTTTTAGATATTCTCACCCCATGTCAAAGCCTATTACACGATATATCATTTATCCTTAATGACTACTGGTACAACGCAACACCATCACATTAGTCACAGTTCCTTTTCTTTTCACTCCCTCAAGATTACTTCAACTGAAGGTGACAGAAAGTGACAGAGAGTTGAAATGGTATTATCAAAACAAAGTAAACGGCTGCCACAGCCGCTTTTGGGGGATTTCCTTGTCCTTGTTGTAATATCTTTTGGGAGCGTGCTAGCCAGTTGACTTACAACAGTCACTGGCTGCATGCCACCAGGGTGTGATAGGAACCTAATTTATGTGTCGTTTTCACATGAAAAATAAGTTAGAGGTCTGTTTGTAGTACAGTAGACAAGACACATTACACACCAGGCCCTGGATTAGATGGAGATAGAGGTTTGGACACCTGCTCTTCTATCTGTAACTTACGTTTCCAGGAAACAGTTGGGAACATGAAGAAAACTAAAACTCCAGCACAGAAAGAGATGGCACAACATAACAGCCAAATACAAAAGTGATGGTGATGAACCTTTACATCCTGCCATACCAGAATCTTTGGGTCTTTACTATCAATAGCTGCATCATAGAGTCAGTTGCTTTGCTGTAGGCCATGGATTTTGTTGACTTGGTTTTTCTTGAAATAATTGTATGGTTTGTGTGACACTTCCAGGTGTATGCTGTGCCTCTTGGTGGGATGTGTATAAGGCAGCGAATGGCAATTGGGGGTTCTGGTAGCACGTATGTGTATGGTTATGTTGACTCCCATGTCAGCGATGTCAAGACTAAGAAAGAATGCCTCGAGTTTGTTACCAACAGTACGTACCGAGTTCCCAAAACAAGGAAACTATACTACAGATGTTACTTTACTTTCATTGACTACATTTAATTACAGATTGTTTGTACCAATGCCTGTTACCTTTTATACAGTGATATTTAAATTATAACTTTACACTTCTGAAATTCTGTTCCCTCAATACATGAACATTTTAGGACATAAAGTACACAGAAAGCTAGATTTGTTCTTTATTTCCACAAAAGAAATTAACACATCCAGAAAACCTTAGAAATCAGCACTGCCAGGTCAAAGACAGTACTGAGCAGTTTTGGGCAAACCCACATACCAGGACTTAGTTTTATTGAAGTTGATGGTGTGTTTGGTAACATCCATACTTAACCATCCCTGCATCATCAGGTATGTCACAAAAAGATTCATGCACTATTACAGCTTCAACTATGAAGGCAGATACAAACTGAGCATCTGTGACAGCATCTCTTTTCATCAAATGCTTCTTGTTAGTGACACACCCCCACTGTGAAACCTACATATTGATGCGCTTCCTTCTTCCACCTGGTTCAAGGTTCGCTTCCTTCTTCCACCTGGTTCAAGGTTGTAGCTGAACATTTTTGATATATTTGTTTCTTAGGTTTGCTTATGTCAGTTATGGATGGTACATGGCTATATGTTATAAGTCTAATCTGTTACGTATGTTCAGGAACCATTGGTGATAGGTAGAAGGGGTTGAACAGGGAGGGATTTAAATGGGGAAATGACTGCAGATAAAGGGCACTAGCAGTCACGTACAAAAGTGATGTAAGTGAGGGAGTACAAGTGACTGTGTTATTTTATTAAAAAAATTATTTAATTGTTTAACTGGATACAGCATGCCTTTTTTATGTCAAGAATAAAATGAATAACTAAAACAATAATTAAAAAAATAACTAAAACTACATGTGTTTTGGTGAACCACACCCGTCTCCCAAAAGAGGTTCACCTACCAGACTGAGCACTGCAGGACATACAAGGTAAAAAGGGGTGATCGTGTGGAATGTAATTCTGAAATTACTATATTAAAAATTTGTTCCATAAATGAAAGCGTTCTTTTTCTCTTTTAAAATATTATGGAAACTGGTTGAGTTCTGCATACTGTATTGTGCCAAATGCTTTGTGGCAGCAGCTTGCATTAGATTGTAGCTAATAAAATATATAAATTTCTTTTCCAACACAACTTTTTTATGTAAAATGTAATTAATTAAAATAACATAGCAGCTACAATGTTTCAGCTTTCATGAAGCCATCTTCAAGTTGTAACTTAAAAGGGGTCTTTATATACAATTGGCAGTGCCTTAAAATTACGAGATCTTGTTTACATTTCTTGATTAATATAATATATTAGAATATAAAATAATATAAAAGATAAATATAAAATAGTCTAGGAATGATAGAGACATATAAAAGTAGAAACTTTGATTATGATGGGAATCTTATGTATTGGGCTGTCTTGTATAAGTTGTAAGTATTGCGACACTATTTAAGATCCACTTCACTCAGATGGTGGAAAGTCTTTGTTGTGGGGCTCCTTTTGTGGTGTATGTGGAGCACTTTTGGGAAATCGCGTAGATGAAATTGCAAAGTGATCTGCAATTATATAGATTATTTTCATTTTTTACTATGGTGAATGGGATGTTGATCTTTATATGTATTATTGTATATAGTTGTAGTACTTACATTTTTTGGTAAGTGATGCCTATATTTATCAGTGTCTTGTTTCTTGTATAGTTGATGTCATTCATGAAGAATGAGGAAATATTTTGATTGTATTGTATTGTATAGAAATATGGAATTTTTATTTTTGTTGGTTTGACATCACTTTTTATACAAGGTACTCAAATTATTGTATAGTTACATAGATTTCATTTTAGTGGTTAGAATACTGATTTTGGTTCTTGACTGTTCTGCATAGTATGAATGCTGAAAGGCTATTGATTGGAAGGAGGTATGGTGAGATGTGTGTGTGTGTGGGGGGGGGGGTTGGCAAATGTTATTTATGTACTGATGTTTAAGATAGTGTCCCAAGATTTTATTGGAAAGATCATTCATTTGTTACTAAGTTATTTTCAGATGAGGCTTCATTGTGGATGTAAAAACGTTCTATAATGTTTAAATGTAAACCTGTTTTCTGATAAGTTAAAACTTGCATAATATGGATCCAAAATTGTGCATATGTTCATTTAAATGTTGGGCAAATTTTGAGGAATTACATTTGTTTATGAAGGCTTTCAAGTGTTAATTATATCTTTTGGAGAAGTTTCTTTCTGTTTGACCTTTGTAAGCTTTGCCACAGTCTGGACATGTTAATTTGTATAACCCGGTAGCTGAAAATTTTTTGTGATTATGGATATTGGGAGTTAACTTTTCTTGGATAGTGTTATTAGTACGATATGCTATCTGTATATTTATGTGTATTTAAATATTTTAGTGATGTATTTTAGTTTCCTTGCCAATATAGGTAAATGTAGCCCATTTTTGTTTGGGTATTTCTGTTTGTGAGTTTATTGTCTGGTTTTGTTTGGGTTTTTGAATTTTCCATGGTTAGATTGGGAAGGAATTATTGTATAGGATGTTATGGATGATGTTTTTTTCCCAATTACATTCCTCCTTTTGTAACTGGTATGTGTAGTCTATTATATAGGTATCTAATTGCAGCATACTTATGTTGAGAGGGATGGTCGGAAGAGTGGGGAATGACAGTATCTGTAAATGTGGGTTTTCTGTAAATGGCTATTCTTATATTGTGTGCGTTTTTTTGTATGGAAATATGTAGATAATTTATTGTATTGCTTTGTTTTGTTTCTGTGGTAAAATGTAAGTTCGGGTGTATGGAGTTAAAATCTGTAAGGATGGCTTGTATGTTTGTGTGGTTAGAATAAAAAATGAGAAGGATATCGTCGACATAACGGAAATAGTTTATAACTATGCGTTTTTTTGCTAGGTGTGCTATGTGTAAAGCTTCTATCTACTGTAAGAAAATTTCTGATAATATGCCAGAAGATGGAGCACCCATAGCTAATCCGACATTTTGGATAATTATATTATTTTTGTTGGTAAAGTACTTTTGTTTTGTAATTGTGTTATACCAGGTTAATAGCTCTTGATTTGTGTGAGAGTCTAGTAGATTAAATTTCGTGATGTTAAAGATGTGTTTGGTTTCTATAATGGAGATATTTGAATACTATTGTGTGTGTCCCTGATTTAATGTAATGTTTTGTTTTCCAGCCCTATCCCTTGCAATGAGCCGTGATGGGTCGAGTGGTGGTGTTATACGGCTGGCAGACATCAGCAAGGATGGTGTTGAGAAGTTCACTATCCTTGGAGATCAGTTGCCACGTTTCTATGAAGGGTGAAGAAATAATATAGCTGTCATGCATGTAACACTGTCCTGATGATCAATATATATTTGTCTGGATGTGAACTTTCACGTGTTTATTAAGTGCACAAATTTCTCATTCCCCAGTTATTTATTACTTTATGTGGAAGTGGTGGAAGTTACTGGCATTTCAGAATTAATTGCTGTTTCAATATAATTTGGATTTAAGTTCCTAAGAGCTTCAGATGAAGCCAAGAGGTCATAATAATATTACTAAACCATAACACAGACAAGGAATTTGAAAGTTTGGTGTAAGAACCTGTTTCTTTTTTTTTTTAATAATTGTGAGTGTGTAAGGATTTGGAAGGAAGAAGAACTCCATGCAGCAGAGTCCTACTTGAGAAGGTAAATAGTTCCTTGGTCATGTGAGAAATTTCCCATATTTCATTAGGCCCAAAGGTTCCACACCACATTCCTGAAAGCCCACCACTTATCTCTACCCCAAGCCAACACAAATCTAGTATGTGCCCACTCATCTTATGTCTTAAGGTCAGTTTCCACTATTATCCATCCAGCTATACCCAGGTTTTCCAAGTGGCCTATTTCCCATCAATAGCAGATGGCCTCAGAGGTGTATAAAAGACTTTGTAGTTTTAAATGCCTCAGAAGAGTTTTTGGCTGGCTCTTCCTGCTGTATCACTGCAATGACATTCTTCATCAGGTTTGTGGATTTTTATTGGTTCTATCTCTTCAACTGCTACAGGTCTGTTCTGGGCTTGCCTCTCACCTGAAAGTTCATGTGGGTGGTTTTGCCTGGGCTGTTGCACTGCTTTGTGGTATGCCCCACAGTTCCCATTCTTCCCTATTAACTTACCTGTCCTTCCTTGATCCATTCCTACATTTCCAATCCAGTCAAATATCTCTCTCTCTCTCCCCCCCCTTTTTTTATTACTATTTCTAGATCTTTATATAGCTCAATTCCTGATCATTTCTTATTCTCCATGTTCCTTTCTCTACCATTGGTCCATGTATCCTTCTTAATATTTCCTTCTCCCATGTGCCCAGTCTTTTCATATCCATCTCAGTCGCAGCCCATGTTTCACTCCCATATACTACGACTGGTTTCACCATTGTTTTACATTTTTTAACTGCTTTACTCATGGCAGTAGACTTAAGTATTTGTCTTAGATGATAAAAACATCTATTACCTGCAGAAATTCTTGATTTTATTTCATCATTTATTAAATATTTTGAATTTATGAAAGCACCTAAATATCTAAAATTCTGAACCCCTTCAAATACTTGTCCATTCATGATTAGATCTTGCTCTAAATTTGTTATATTTCTGTTTATTCAAAGTTCCACCAGTCATTAATTATTGATAAAATGAGAACAAATTGCATGTTGCACCCTCCCTTAGTAATGTCATTTGGCATACTTGCTCTAGACTTGAAACCTGGTTCAACGTATGGCCCCAAATTTTAGTGCAAATATTACTGTATAGTTGCCACTTTAATGAAAGAGGTCACCTTCAAAGCAATCCCATTGCCACTGTTGGGAAGGTTATAGAAGTCCATTTTTTTTAAATAACTTTAAACGGTATCATTACATGTTTCTGAATGTCTTAGATGTCATTAAGTCTCAGATGAACCTGTAAACAGAGCTGAAAATCATTGGGAGTCATCTGATGAATGGTGGGAGGGGTTCTTCCAGTCCAACAATAGACATCCAATCATATATGTCCATATTTGCTACAGTTTTTAAGGTGTGAATCACTGGAGTTTACAGTAATCACATGAGCCTTCCTGGCACATCATTTCAGCTTCCGTATAGATAAACAAATTCAACATGGTATATCCCTCTTCTGCAATCTTAGCCTTTATTAGTAGATTTGCTGGAATATAGCTTATTTCATGGTTGTCATCTGTGGCCTATATAGACTGTACAATATTTTCCACATTGTCTCATAAATGGCATGGCTTTCAAGAAAAAAGTGCGTATTTTCATTTTATAGCAATCAATATCCCATTGTGTTTGAATTTCAAGAGTAAATAGAATGTTTAAAGTTGCCATCATAACACTATAACCTTCAACATTTCTCATTCTAAGAAGAACTGCTCGTGGTATGATAAAAAATGTGTATTTGCCTTTATGTAAATTACCCGTCATTCTTGTCAGATTTTAAGGAAATTAGAATTTTCTCGAGATATTCGAAAAATAATAAAATGAAATATGAAAATCCTTAGAGTGAAAGCCGAATTGTTTCGTGGGGACAGATAGATATGGCAAAGCTAATAGTCGATTTTCGCAATTTTGTGGACGCGCCTTAAGCGAGTAACGTTAGTATTACAACATTGTAGGCTTTACTGTCGAATGTGGGACGGTACGTTTCTAAAGCTAAGCGTGTGTGGAGCTACTAGCCGAAGGGTTATTGTGCTGTATCCGTAGGCACTGCTGCCGCATAATTACCATTCCTACCGGTGTGGTTGATTTTTGTGTGTGTGTGTGTGTGTGTGTGCGTGCGCCCACGTTTGACCATTGAGTCTGCTTCGGATGATTCATACCGCGTAATCCGTGCTTTTCTATACGCTTTAATCTCTGCACCTGGTAGTCCAAGTAGTACTCTGTGATCCGACTGTAGTAAATTAATTGTTGCAAACAGCTATGTATGAACAGGACGGCTCGTCCTTGAGGGCTGCAGTCCAACAAGAATATTGGAGAAGTCAAATATCAAAATAAAAATGTTCATTAGGAGATACTAACATACTGTAAAGGAATGTGAATGAAATCCAGACGTGTTATTGCGTGAGATCTGCTGTTCATACTGAAATGCATACACTGCCAATCTCAAGATCACCATACGGAATTACTGGCTTGCGTGGTTTAATTTTATACTCTTATCCATGCAGTTTCATCTGCTACATTCGTTACTATGGATCAAAACAATGCAATCTGCATTTACTACACCCATGGCGCTGAATTCAAACACAATCTCATTGCGTGTCGCATGTTGTACGCTTACCTCTAATCTTGTTTCTTATTCTCCAACACATTACAATTTTTGAAGAAAGAATAGGGAAACCACATAAAAAGAGGAACATATTGCTGAAGTACGTGAACATTCATTCTTGTTTACACTAATTAAGGCGGAACTTTTTTTTTAACGGAGCCTGTCTGTATTCACGAACTTTATTACCTGAACCATGGTTTCATGGGAAGGCGCTCATTGGTCAAATAGCATTAGCGGTACGGAACCAGTATATCCGTGCGTGAGAGTGAGCAGGAGACCTCGTGTTCTGTAGTACGGTGTGGACAATTAAAGGCTTTTAAGTTGAAATGTCCTGGTTATTTGGCTATCGGGGAAACCAACCACCCCCGGAAGGAACTCAGATTCCCACACCTCCTTCTGAAGGTGGTGGTGGCGGAGGTAGCGATGATAAAAGCACGAAAAAGGTCATGGAAGCATACCGGTTTGATTCCTCTGCTTTGGAGAGAGCAGCTCAAGCTGCAAAAGATCTTGAAAGATCAAGTAAGTAGAACTGTGTAATGACAAGAATGGTAAGTTGAATAAGCACTGCGGTTTATATGACATTAAAATGTACAAGGAAGATAGGAAATTCGAGTTATGTATTTCATTCGTTTTCCTTTTTTTGTTAATATATATATATATATTTTAGGATTTGCAAAGGAAGCACTGGATCTGTCGAAACAACAAGAGCAAACAAAACAACAGGAATACGTTACCAAAATGAAGGAATATGAAGCTCATATTGAGCACAGCAAGGTTGAACAGAAGAGGGTGGATGGGGACGAGAAACGAAAGACATTGCAAGAGGAGACGAAACAAAACCAGCTTCGTGCACAATATCAGGATCAGTTGGCTCGGAAAAGGTGAATTTTAAGTATGGAGTATTACACGTGTTGAGGTGTTTTGTAAAATGTCTCTTCTTTACATGCTTTTGGTCTTGGTAATATGGTAGAAAAAATCCCCATCAACTCTGGTTGGTAGCCCACAGTAATATGTAGGCCCCTTTTGTATATTATAATTTACATGATGATCTTATCACCTCAGGAATGAATTCTATATCCTAGGCTCAGTGAGTGGTTTCTAGAAAGTGCCATACAGACCATATCTGGAACAGCAGGAAACCAATCTCAGACCCTTATATATCCAGCTCACTTATAAAGGAAATTCTTCAGCCCAGTAATAGACATAGTTGCTAAATTTTGTTTAAAATGTATAATTTTTTAATGTAAGGTATGAGGACCAACTTCAGCAGCAGCAGCGAATCAACGATGAGAACCTTAGGCGTCAAGAGGAATCTGTGGCAAAGCAGGAAGCAATGCGCAGGGCCACCATTGAACATGAGATGGAATTGAGGCACAAGAATGAAATGAAAAGAGTGGAAGCAGAACTTCGAGCAAAAGCAAAGGTAGACCGAGAAAACCAAGACCTGACACTGGAGCAGATCAGGTTAAAGGCTGCTGAGAACAGGGTTACTGTTCTGGAGTCAATCAAGTGAGCAGTTCATTTGGTCCTGTAATTGTTTGGCACATCTGCTACATCAGCTAATAAAAAACCTGTGACCCCCTTTATTCTGTTAGTTGGGGCTTCTTCCTGTGTTTATCCATAAATATTTCTTATTTATGTTGGTTATTTCACAAACAAGCCTCTCCATTTTGCTGTGTTTTCCCAAAATTTATTTTTGTCATTTTCTTTCCTTGTCATGCTATCTCTTAACCTGTTGTTTCCATCTGTATTATGGGCTTCCTCAGTTTCTTTTTAGTTCCAGGTTGAAAACCGTATTTGATGTTCCATCTTAAGCTGTTTTTAAAACATGTCCCTATTATGTGTTTTGCTATGTGATGATTTATTTATTGTTAAATTCTCTGTATATTTTTTAATTATTATTGTCCTGGATTTTTTTTCTATGTTTTTTCCATTTGTGCAAGGCATTTTAAAGAGTGCCTCATAGCTTAATGTCATGGATCTCATGACTCTTTAGTTGTGAAGACCAAAATAAAATAGTTTTTCCATATGAGATTTGAGGCTGTCTTGGCATTGGGTATGAAAATTTGTCTTCTAGGATATGATGCTGTGTTGTTCAGTATAAGGTACCATTGTGGGGGGACCTGCTGCCTCTTACTTTCATCTGATTCTTGTACACTTTAAGAAAGGGGCAGCAGGTTCTCTGAAATGTTAGTTCTTGTATACCAAACTAAGCAGTGTAACCAAAACAGCTAAAAAATCTCTTATCCCTACAACAGACCCACTTTGTTCAGGTGTATTCACACTGTAATTTCACTTAGTCATCGGAGTATTTTTATAGCAACCCTCATGCACTGTTGTGTAGTTCCATTGATTACTCATAGTACTTGTGTAGTAATATATAAAAAGGCCACATCTGCCTGCCTGTCTCACTCAGTAGCTACCTAGGTATACAATGCACATTGTATGTTGATTGTACTCACAACTTTTAGATGTAATTGGTGCTCTAGTGTTGCAATTATGTCTGAAAGGGTGATTGGCATGCTGATGAAGAGCCTAAGGATAAAAAAGGAGAATGTGACTTCTCTGTTGGAGAAAGTTGGGTGTGTGGGACAAGTTGGACAAGGGAGTGAACATTGCTGTGGTTGGGATGCCATTTTGGTCTCTTTGAATCAATGATTTATTTCATAAAGAAGAATTAAGACAGCTCTGGAGAAATCATCAAGGCCAGTGTGTCATCATGTGTGAAAATTTCTTGCCTAGATTGTAATGATGTCTTCCTTAAAAATATGGAAAGGACCTTGTGTTTAAGGCAGTTGTGCTGTGGTGAGACAAACAGCCAGGTAATTATACAACCACTGTGCGATGTCTTTGGGCTAGGAGAAGGGCAGCTTCCTTGTCGGTGAAGTTTGGTTTGAACATTTTAAGGAGTGGATGATCCTGCAGAGTGTGAAGAGAATAGGAAAATAAGCATTTACTGATCATGTGGCTGCCACAAGGTACCCAGGACGTTCATAGATTTGTGGGAGGGTGATATCCAGCAAATTCTCGATTGTCATGCTGTTGAGTTAACAGAGAATGACCTTGAACAGGTGACAGCACTGTGTGAAGCATATGGTGAAGAAGATTTTGTTGCTGTTGTGGAAAGTCATCAGCTGACCATCAGTGTTCTGAATAAAGGCCTCCTGGTGGCAGATAACTTAGTCATTTCGCTGACATCAACCAATGCATGGATAGGTGCCTGAAATTTAAGCATAATATGGAGGATGTCATAGCACCATACAAGGACCAGTATAAGGACATGCAGAAAAAGCAAAAGGAATTGAAGATCTCTTATTTCACTGTGTCTTCAGTCCCTCCTTTCCACTGTGCAGTCTGCATCATTTGGTAATGAACAACTTTCAGATGGGAACACTGACATCATTCCACTGAATACCACCACAAATGTTTTTGTGTTTGTCAGTTATTAACTTAAAAATTATTGTACTTCATGTGTCTTTGGTTCTGATAACCCCAAGTTTCGCAGAAGGTCTTAACATTGCACATTGCAGTTTTGATTTTCATGTAATTTTTCAGGATTGTAACCCCCTTGCATGGCAAGTGCTTATGAATGCTCACTAATGTGGTTCATATCGAAAACCTGTTGATATTCTCCATATTGTGTTCCTCAACTATGTAATTTGTGTACAGTGAAGAAGGAGGTTAGAGCATTTTGGACCTTCTCTTCCAGAATTCATTTGGAGTGAGTGGGCAAAATGATAAAACCATAATCATGACGGCTTGCCTCTAGATTATCATTGAAAACTAGGACTTCCCAAACATCAAACCTGAGTCCTAGAAATTCAACTGTGCCTTGTTGTTGGGTTTAAGACAACACCTCATATCATTTGTGGCACGATAAGGTCTCACAATTGTTATGATGTTTTGTGCAGAACAGCTGGGTCAGTGCTGGGCACCGGAGCCCATGCTTTTCTGGCAGACTGGGACAAGATTATTGCAGCAGCAGGTGGTATATCCCTTCTTGCTCTTGGAGTGTATTCAGCTAAAGGGGCAACAGGGATAGCAGCCAGATACATAGAGGCCAGGCTTGGTGAGCTACATTCATTCATTTTACTAATAATTAGTGTAGGTGTTGGGATGTGCCAGTTTTGCATTAATTCGGCTCTAATCTGTAGACGTTTATGTTACCTTATGGCATTATTTTAAGGGGAGCAAAACATTTTAAGGTATTTCTTCATAAACAGTTGTAACTTTTGTATTATTGTGGCACTCTAATTAGACTGTCCATTGTCTGATTACAGTACAACATTCTAAGAACATGGTGAGTTTCATCTCTTCAGGCAATGAAAGGTGAAGAAGCATACTCATATCAGTCCTGTAGTAAATAAAGTTAATTTTGCGATCTTCACCTCTCGGGCTCAAATGAGTAAGCACTTCATACCCCTCTTGTTCCTGAGGAGGAAGAGAGAGAAAGAGAGGTAGTCTCAAAAACACAATGCTTTAGAGTGTTGTGTTTTAATCATATGGTGGACAAAGTTCAAGTGTGGTGGTGGTGGGACCTCTAGTAGTAGTACCATTGTACTTTTTCAGAATGTAGATGTCGTTCTTGATGGCACATATCCACATGTATATTTAACATTTCAGTACTGATGTGGTTATGGTGGTTTTTTTTTAATTGTATTTATATAGCTCCAAACCATAGTTTACCAGCTGGCCAAGGGGGACTTTGGTTGCTTAGTTAATTGGGTTTTGAAGTTTAATAAAGTGTGACAAATAGTATTTCTGATTGTAGGCAGAAAGTATGGTAAGTTTTGTCTAATTCCAAGCAGAAATTATGACAAGTTGCATGTCCTATTGCAGGCAAACCATCACTGGTGCGTGAAACATCTAGATTCTCTCTGATAGAGGTAGTAAGACACCCAATACAGTCTCTGCAGAAAGTTTTCTCTCGATTCAGGATGCAGGATGCCCTGTCTGGTGTGATCCTTGCTCCCAAGCTGGAGGAGCGTCTCCGGTGAGTGACATGAAACAAGTTTCTGTCTACAGAAAGTGCCCTGGCCATTGTAAAAATTGACATCTACCATGTTATGTATTGTAAGGTAACTTGACAAAAATTACATGTACAGTAGAGCCCTGATTGTCCAGCCTTTGGTAATCTTGTGTGCTGTACTACACATATCAACATGCAGTTTGCAGTTACATTTTAATTGTCACCATTTTGTACATGTATTTATTGTCAGTTGCTTTAGTGTGCCTTTGTTACTGGCTTCAGTTTATGGAAGCACAGTTGTGCTTTAGAGTATTCATGGAGTTTCCTAATTTCTCATTAAGTAGGTTATTTTATAAGTATGTTAAATGAAATCAGAAAGAAAGTAGTTAGATCCATGGATCAAAACTTCAAAGACTTACAAGACTAGATAAAGATGAAAATATGCAAAAAAAATGTAAAAGTGGTAGAAGAATGTGGTGTTGGTCATGTTGCTGTTGATGAATGGAAGAGGAAAACAAGTGACACTTCAGAGTGGTGTTCTGCCAGTGCTTCTTTGGGTAAAGGTTTGAAAGGAAGAATAGCAGCGAAATAATGTGGGTGTGGAAAGGGGATCACAAAACAGAGATTCTGACTTCCACACCCAGTACAGACTGGATAGACCAGTAGAAAAAAACATTATGGGGTGGGGCTGCTTTTGGAGAAAAATTATTAACATATTCAGAATCATTGTTATTGAAGAAAGAGATTGTTGTAAAGTTGTAAGGAAATGAGCCTTAAAGATGTTTACTAGACATTCCATGCAAGCAAAGAAAGTGAGCAAAAATAAATGGTTATATTATGGAAAATTACATCTTGAAGAGAAAGAAAGAAAGATTAAAAAACAAACAACAAATTGAAGCTAAATGAGCAGAGAAAACATTGTGAGAAAATTGTAGAAGTTCTGTTGCTTTACTGAAGCTTATATTTGGCTCTAAATGCATAAATCATGATAACATAAAGGACTGGATGAATCAAGATGTAATAGATGACTTACATAATAGATCTTAGGAGTCATGCTAGTTGCAACCAAGTGGAAGGTGATAAAAGAGAAGTGGAGATAATTGAGAGAATAAGTCATAGTGGTGGTTTGACAGCTACTGAAATCACACTTTGCTTGTGTTGAACAGTAACTAGAGGTGACCACTACATACATTCAACTATTCAAGTGCTGGTTTGACCTTGCCACAGATAATTGAAGGAGGCTCAGGAACAAATAACTGTAACTGATTTTTTTAAGTTTAATTTTGTTAAATATTGTTTTTGTTTGGGACTTTTTTATTTGATGCCTGTTCTTCATAATTTAGTAATAAATTGAGTTGATGTTCACCATGGCCTTTGCATAGTTTTCTGCATTTGCTAACACTTCTGACTTTCAGGTGTACGTCATTCCCATATATGGCAGACAGTCAGGACTCGGCTGTAGTTTTGTTGTTTTCCTAGTGTTCAAGAGGTCCCCATATGAACTTACACTATCCTGGCTGATAGTTTTTGCAGTTTATCTCCATTCAGGCAAATGCCAGAGTAGTACCTCTAATTAGGCTATGACCACTTGTTTCTACATATTTCATACTTTATTACAAATCATCTTTCTGTCATTAGTGTGGCACGTCAATTAATATTTAGCACAGGATCGTATGAGCTTGTGTTTTGTTTCAGGGACATTGCTATAGCAACAAAGAACACAAAACGAAACAGAGGAATGTACAGGAATATATTGATGCATGGTCCTCCTGGTACTGGCAAGACAATGTTTGCAAAGGTACTACCATGTCTGAAAATGAAGTGATGACACTGTGTGTGTGTGTGTAAGTTACGAAAACTTTTTTCACTGATGAAGTAATACCTGATAATCCTTCAAAGGTCAGTGGTAATTACATTTGTCAGCTGTCCCAACAGTATTTACATATTTTGTTTAATTTCCACAATAAACAGTGATTATTTTCCTAAATAGCTTCAAGTGGTTAATCTTTATGAAGGATGTGTGTGTATTCTGTGAGTTAGAACATGATTTTTAAAATATTATGTAAATGAACATCTTGCTTTAAAATCATGCAGAATATTCCTAGAAGTTCATAAACCTTCACACATGTGTTATTTGTGTTAATGTAGAAACTGGCAACACATTCTCGCATGGACTACGCAATAATGACGGGTGGTGATGTGGCCCCAATGGGGCGTGAAGGTGTGACAGCTATCCATAAGGTGTTTGACTGGGCTAGCACAACACGAAAAGGGCTTCTTCTGTTTGTCGACGAGGCAGATGCTTTCTTACGAAAAAGGAGTTCTGAGACAATCAGTGAGGATCTTCGCGCCACACTCAATGCGTTCTTGTATCGCACAGGCGAACAATCAAACAAGTGAGTGTGCACTTTGTTGGTCAAATTATAACCTTCCTACAAGGCACATAATTGATAAGGTGGTGTTTTCTGCAGGTTCATGCTGGTTTTGGCTTCAAATACTCCAGAACAATTTGACTGGGCAGTGAATGATCGTCTAGATGAGATGGTAGAGTTTAGCCTCCCAGAACTAGCTGAACGTGAACGTTTAGTTCGCCTGTACTTTGACCTGTTTGTACTTCAACCAGCAATGGAAGGAAAAAGGTAAATGGTTAATTAAGGACCAATTATTAAGTCATATTGGGGGGGGTATGAAGGTATAGATGTACACATTCTTGATGCCCACCATCACTGGAATTAATTGGCTAGCTTCATCCCTCTCTTGCTTTATCATTCAAGAAACAGCTTTGGGTGCTGTTTGACTGGGAGGAAGGGTGAGCCCTGCTGCCAGTCTGGACAGTGGAGAAGGGAAAAAATATCTTGTGCCTCCCATGAATTAAATCCTGATTATTTGTTCATCTAGCCCAAGGCCTAGGTATTAGACAATCCTAGCTCCTGTCAGCCAGGTTACAGTTGGTATTGGTTGAGTATATTTTACATGCATGTATCAGATAATATGACATTGAAATTCCCATTTGAGTTTTCTCTGAAAACCAGTGAACTAGGCACTAGACTGCTATAAATATTAAATGGAAGAAATGTAATACAGGGTATTGAATGGAGGTCATTGAAGCTGTGTGTCAGATCAGATGGTGCCTTGAAGCGAATGATAATGAGTGGAGGTTACACAGTGTGTGATACTGTCATTGCACAATTATTTATTGCTTATACCACCTGCTGTACCATTTTAAAGGTCATGTAATGGATATATTACAGCTTTGTTTGTATCAGTCATCATATCACATTTTGAGAAGTGGCATACATTTTTAATTAGAGTAATTTATAAAAAAAATGCTTAATTATAAAGAGTTGTGTTAAGTGTCTTACATATTCCCCCACCCCCTCTCAGATGAATTCCTGGGTAAAACCTTGAAGTATTCCATGATTGCATATTTCCAACTTTGTACTAATTCACCCATTAGGACCCTCTTCCCACCTCACTGAACACCATAAAATCTGTGCAGTTGATGTCATTGTGTACCATATTCTAAGACTCAGTCATTGCCTGTTAACTTCCAGTATTTTTGTGCAGGCGGTTGAAGGTGGCGCAGTTTGACTACAGCATGCTGTGCAGTGAGATTGCCAAACTATCAGAAGGAATGTCAGGACGAGAGATTGCCAAGTTGGGTGTTGCATGGCAGGCTGCAGCATATGCTTCAGAGGATGGCTTCCTTACAGAGAAGATGGTCATGGACCGGGTGATGGATGCTGTGACTCAGCATAGGCAGAAGGTACATTATAGTAGTGGCAAGTTATGACTTGTTGCTTTGTTATTCATTTCATTATTGCCCATCAGATATAAAACAGCTTCATATTGTCTTGATCTGGGTTGTGACAATGTGCAGCCTTGTAAGTGGTTACATTTGTTACACAGAGGATGTACTAGTTTGGTCTTCACAGTCACTGGAAGCAGGCAATGCAATAAACACCACTCATCCAATTTTCCTTGAGTGAGATCCATATGCATTAGTTCAGTATATTGAAGTTACTATAATTTTTTATGCTTCATGGTTAAAAGAAGCTGCTTGAAATTTTAGCTTGTTTTCCTAGGGTCAGTCATCATATGCCGCCAGCAAGTTGTGAGCCTGGGTAAATGTCCAGGTGTAAAAACCTTGTTAATGAACCACTGGTTTGAAACATGTCAATTATAATAAGGTGATTGACAGCTAAGAAAATGGTTGTGTATGTCTGAATGATTTGATTAATTAGTCATGAATATAACAGATTGAAGATCAAAGTATACGAGGGGATGCTGGTAAGTCCTTAGCCTGACATACTTTTCGATGTCGTAGGACAGAATCAACAGTGTCATTGGAAAGAGGGGTTTGTTCATGTGCCGAATTGCAAGTCTTTTCTTGTTACATTGGCTGAAAGGAAGCATGTCAGGCGACGCACGCGATTTCAACAACATGGAGATGCGATCTGTCATCAGGTTTTTTTTTTCCCTGCAAGGCAAGGCGCTAAAGGAAATTCACACCATTCTGACAGAAACATTAGGGGAACATGCACCATCATATGCCATCGTCAAAAACTGGGTTGCCCAGTTTAAACATGGTGATATTTCCACCTATGTTGCGCCTCATCCTGGACGACCCAAAACAGTGACCACCCCTGAGATTATTGATCATATTCACGAGCTAATCTTGGAAGACCGCTGGATTTTGGCTAAGTCAATAGCTGAGCAACTGGGCATCTCATGTGAGCGGGTTGGGTCCATCATTCAAGAAGATTTGGACATGCATAAGCTCTCCATGAAGTGGGTCCCGAAATGCCTGAATGTGGATCAAAAACGTCAACAGTGCCAGTTGTCTGAGCAACTTTTGAAATTTTTTCGGCACGATCCAAATGATTTTCAGTCATGATTGTTGACCATGGACGAAACCTCGTTATATCACTATGACCCGGAAACAAAGCAACAATCAATGGAGTGGCGGCATAGTGGCTCACCCTGCCCCAGAAAGTTCTGAGTGCAAAAATCTCCTGGAAAAGTTCTCGCCTCGACTTTTTGGGATCAAGACAGCATCCTCATTGATTATCTTCCAAAGGTCCAAACTATCAATGCAGAGTATTACTCATCTCTGCTGGTGCAATTGAAGGACATTTTGAAGGAAAAATGTTGTGGGAAGGTCACCAAACGGGTCTTATTCTTGCACGACAGTGCCCCGGCTCACCAGACACATTCAACCCAAAAGAAACTGGCCTACCTGGGCTTCCAATGTTTTGATCACCCACCCTATTCTCTCTGTCTGGCCCTGTCGGACTACCACCTGTTCCCTGGACTGAAAAAATATTGGAAGTTCACCATTTTTCGTATGACCTAGAGGTCATTGCTGCTGCAGAGACCTGGTTGGACGAACAACCTTCTGAATTTTTTTTTGAGTGGCTTGATAAAGTTAGAGCAATGGGCTGAGAAGTTTATCAAGCTTTGTGGGGATTGTGTTGAATAAATCCTGAGTTTGGTCGCTGTAGTTGGTTTCCTTCGTGGTCGGGCTAAGGACTTATCAGCACCCCCTCATATAAGCCCAATTTGCAGGCACAGACACCTTTTTACCTTCATCTGTTTGTAATAATTCCCCCCCTTTTTTTTGGGGGGGGGGGGGGCTTGAAGGAGTGGAGTAGGAAACTGAAAAGATAAGAAATTTATGCTGTGTGAACTGAAGTGCTGTTTCCTCTTTCTTGCAGGTGGAGTGGCAGAGTGAAGAGGAGCGTCGTGAGTCCAAGTCACTATCGTACTCATCAGGCAAAGATACACTGTATGTTCCTGTGTTGACAAAGACTGAATCAGTGCAAGATCGAAGCTAGGGAGTTGTGAGTAACGTTAGTTTTCATATTGCAGCATGCATGTACTGCCTGTAGTACTAAGTCGTGTACAAAGTAAAAGGGCCAAGTTAAAGGGACCACAAGTGCTTGTTATGGCTAAGCTTCAAGCTTTTGCTGTCTGCATTATGGAGGAAATGAACCTATGTTGGGTCAACCCTAGATCATTCCAAATGTCATGAAGAAGTATTGCCAGTGCATATTCAGTGGTTCAAACCCCAACATCTAGTCCTTAGAGATGGACCTGCTCCTAAGAAAGGGATCAAAATGGTGTTACATTAATTGAAATTTGTTGTGAAAGGTTAGAATGAGGAAGTTTTGGGGTCTTTTGTTGCAGTTAAATATGCTGTAATAATGCCTGCAGGTATGGTCTGTTGAGTGCCCAACCTGCTGCAGGGATGAAGTAACCCATTTCTGAGATGTTGTGTAGTAGTAATAATAATATTTATTAACTGCAATTGGGTTGTTACCTGGTGGCAGTGGTTATTTTACATGTATACAAAACATGAAATCGGTTACTACTGAATTTAAGTTGGGAGGGCTATATGAGAAGCATGTAGTGGCAACTTGGAATCTTGGGAACCGTCTCAGCATTTGCTTTTAGACACAGGGAAACCATTGTAACTCATAAGGCAACATTGATTTCAATCCCATGTTTAATGTGGTCTTATCACCTCTTTGGGTTCCGTGGTGTCATTGTGCATTGTGAATTGGTAAGGATGTGGAAAGATTTGGGAGGGAGGTTTTGTATTATATTCTTACTGAGTGGTATACCCATGAAACTAAAGTGGGGTTTTAACATGCCATGAAGGTGCATGGGGGGGGGGGGGGACTATGTCTCTAGTTTTTTTTTTTCTTATACCTTTGTGCGCCAACGGGGGGGGGGGGGGTTGCCGCGCCCCAAAAAAAACCCAGACACCATTGTAAAAGGAGGTGGACATAGGGGAGAATTTG
>Ga0123352_10001663_pt1 | contig 29995 bp, 22 predicted proteins | sample TergutLab28metaG_FD_89700 | JGI IMG/M metagenome (GOLD analysis project Ga0123352, IMG submission 89700) | Labiotermes labralis P1 segment gut microbial communities from Petit-Saut dam, French Guiana - Lab288 P1 | ecosystem: Host-associated > Arthropoda: Insects > Digestive system > Gut ... | reverse complement strand
TTTTGCCTGCTTCCTTTGATCCAAAAAACCTAAACATTCTTCATCAAACCAGGGTTTATGCTGCTTCCATTCGTGCATACCTAGACTCTCTTTTGCTGAGATTTGGATATTATGTTTAATGTTTCCCCCAAATCCTATTTACATCCTCGTCCTCGTTTAAATTGTTATAAGTAGTTCAATGGGTAAGTCAGGAGCTTACAAGAAGCAAATTTTACAATATGCATGTTATTGAAGTTCAGTACAAACTGATTACTTTGAAACCATTTAGAAATACAACGTAGTACTGCATTTAATTCAGAATTTAGTTTATTAATATCACTGGAAGAAAAAGAATATTTGTATCATCTGCAAAAAGAATGGTATGAAAAACTTTATGATGCATGGAAAATCATTAATATACACGCTAAACAGTAATGGGCCCAAAACAAATCCCTGAGGAACTCCATGTCTAACTACTTCCCAGTCTGATAGAAGATTAGGTGAATGACAAACTACAGTACAACTCTTGTTTTCTGTTATGCAAATGAGATATTAACCAGTTTAATACAGAGCATTTTACTCCACCAAAATCTAACATGTTTTAACCTATGGAAAATGAGCAACTCAAATACTGTAGAGAAGCCAGTCAATAAAGAGGTAGGTCTATAATTTGATACTTGTGACTTATCGCCTTTCTTAAAACATGGTTTTATAATAGCATACTTTAGGCAATTTGGGGAAACATCACAAGTTAATGACTTATTATAAATGTAAGTGAAAGATTTAGAAAACTGAATACCACAAAGTTTATCTTATTGGACAGACCATCATAACCACATGAAGTTTTATTTTTTAATGAAGATATTGTGCCGATAAGAGAAGTTATATGCACAATATCTTCATATTGGAATACTGATGATTTGTGGGAACTCATAAGGAAATGATACCCTATATGAAAACAATGCTGATTCAGTCTTTTGTTGCAGTTTGTTTAAATCATTTATAGAATTTATAAAGTAACTGAAGAAGGCAGAGGCCCACCCCTGGCTGTAGTGCCATTGGGAATGAAATGGAATAAAGTTATTATTAAAAATCTTAGCTGACTGATTTGTACTTATATTTTTGTTACCAAGTTTAAATTTAGTCTGAGTAAACTTCTTACTGGATGCAGTACAAATTTCATTACTGATAATGTTTCAAGATGTTTTAGATTTATTTGTAGACAATAACAATTCATTGTAGTACATTTCTTTAGCTTTTCTAATTACTTTCTGTAACAGACTGCAATACTGAATATAATGTACTTTAGTTTTAGAACAGTTGGTTGTCTTGCTCATAATGTAAAGAAACTTTATGCAATTACAAGATATTTTGATTCTTGTTGTAATCCTGACGTTAATAGAAACATTTTTAGTTACATATTGCATAGGTAAGCATGATTAAAAAATAAATGAATGCGTTTAGAAATTAAAGCATTCATTTACATCAGTACAGTTAATAATATTATCCCACGATCCATTTTTTAACATGTCAATAAACAATGACACAGCAGATTTTGTTATAAATCTCTTTTTGACAAGTCAAAAAGTACCTGTTTGTCGACCAAAAATAATATTTACACACAGATACTGAGTTTCATGATCAGACAGCCCAATAATCAAAGAAAATACTTGGAATGAATTTATTCTGCTGTAATCGATAAAGATGTTTTCAATAGCTGACCTGGAAACTTTGGTCGTCCTAGTTGGAAAGTCAATTATGTGAAACAAGTTCTAAGATTGCAAAAACAAGGTTAATTGTTGAAAAGTTCTACCCCAGGGAAGAAATCACTGTACCCATTCAAGAGGCTTGATGGGCCCAAGAACCAGTCTTGACGTTATGCAGAAAATTCATACGCTTTGCTGGATTGACAGGCTACAATGCAGGAAACAAAACTACAAAAGCCAAAAGCCATTTTCATGGGTGCGGTATTGTATATTCACAATTACCTTCACACAATATATCCATTTAACTTACCTCGGAGTAACGTTGATCCAAGCTGACATTACTCAATACTGGTACTCTAAATTACAATAAACTAAAGAGAACATTAATTTTAATGCGCACAAAAGAGACACACTGATCAACGGTAACAACTGTCACACTAAACACGGGCCCACACGAAAGCCATCACATTGTTTCGTTATCTGTTATCCACGGATTTGGGATACATCGATTGTATTTCCAGAGTTACATTTAATTACCACGTCAACCACTAGAGTGGTGAAGCAGCGGGATTGTACTGTACGAAATCATACTACAGCAGGCAATCCATTTTCATTCTTTGAAGCATAATCGCTCTTATATGTAGCACATGTTTCAATATTACAAAGTCTTCATTTTGTCCACAGAGTGCATTCACGCAATTCCAATAATATTTTGAATAAACAGCGACTCTTACTCCAAACATAATTCAAACAAAGTACACCATTTATTACACCAACTAAATGCACAGTTTTAACGAATATAAATATTAAAGACGCATCTACAACATGTTTCGGCACCTGTGTACCAGCTTCAGGGAGAACAAAATGCCAGTTTAAAAACTAATTTCCATTTGGAAGGTATTATTTATAAGGTGTTCCTGTATGTAGCAGCTTCTGTCTCATACGACTTGCACGCAGCAAACTATCTTAATTCGCCATCTATGGGCTCTGAGTCATGCTAGCTGCAGTAATGCAAGACCGTGGTTCTGTTTTATTCATAATTCATTTGATTCACAGAGGGTACAGCAAAAATATCATGGGATATACCAGTCCAGTGCGTAGCATTGGCATAAAAATACAACAAAGTCAGATAGAACAAATACAAATGCAGACAAATGAATAACAAAGTGATAAATGAAATAACAATTACACAGTTTGATCCACCATAATATTTTTTAGAGCACTATCGAACTGGCACCGTGACGGTTCGCAGCTGCCGACGACATCGAAATTACTCCACCCATGCTACCATCGTATTTGGCAAATTACTACTCAAATGAATAAACATATTAATTTTATAGAAGAGTTAAATAAGGAAAATAGTATCCAATCAGGAAGCAGCGGACTGTTGGTGTCCTGAACAGGTCATTTACGCAGTAATAATGTAGGATTCTCTTCGTATGTACGCAATGAAGGTCACAAGTTGCAGACCCTGTTTAGTCTTGTTGACCATGGATCAGAGTTGGCATTCTACCCATCTTTGGTTGTGCAATTCCAAAATATAGGTATAATCCGTGGTATATTGTGTCATGTGAATGATGTATAAAAATTGTGGATTGAGAGGCATGACGTTTGATTTCATAGTACGCGGATTCAGTGTATGAAAATAATAGCATTTATTATTTGAGGAAACGTGGAAATTGCAGGAATTTAAACGGCTTTTTGTGGAACTTTACCAGTTTTTATACATATTAGGTATATGGACCCTGGTGTCTCGAGCTGAATTCAAATCCTCATCCGCTGAATTGGGCAGGAACGTGTGTGAATTCCTGTATCTTTTGCAGTTTTTCTCCACCTAACGCAGCTATCTGGTGCAGGTGATACTAGCTCTAAGAGTTTCGTGATACCTTGACAGTAGAAAATTGCTATAGCAAGTAAACATTACGTGAGTTGCTAGTACATAAGTGACCATGTTATTTTGCAGAATGGTAAATACTGAAGTAGGCCCATTATCGCGGGAAATTTCAGTTTTTTTTAAAGGTCTTTAGGAGACCTTTATTATCAGCTGCAAATAAAGTCTTCTCTTATGTTAGGTGTAGAGTGCGAGGAAATTTTAGGAATGAAATAATTTTTATAGACAAGCTTTCTCGATTCCTCCAGATGTATTGTAGCTGCCTCGACATTTATAATGTAGTTGAACCCATGGCATTCGAAATATTAAACCATATTTGTCTATTTATACTCTGAAGATCATTTATCATTCTCTTTTTCACTGAATTATGTCTTACAGCATAATGTAATGGGGAAACTCATCATATATATAGCTCTAATTTTTAAAAAGCAGAAAAGGGAAATTAGGATAATAATGGGATATGGTTATAGGGAATCTTGTAGAGAATTATTCAAGGAATTAAAAATATTAACACACTCATCACAGTATATATTCTCTTTATTATTGTTTGTTGTTAATAATAGGTATAACTTTGTTTCACATGGTGTATATCATAACATTAATGCCAAATGAAAAAATGATTTACACTTGCCTCAGGTATCTCTGGCCATGTATCAGAAGGGAGTTTATTATTCAGGCATCAGAATTTTTTATGGTCTTCCCAAGGCAATTAAGGACATCTCCAGCAAGCCTAAAAAGTTTAAAATTGCTCTAAAGCACAATCTGCTAACACATTCATTTTACAGTTTAGATGAATTTTTTTTAGCAAACAGTGATGTTTAACTCTTACTATGTTTATCCTATATTCTTACATTGAACAATTATATTAAATTTGTCTGTATTTATTCAGTATCCATTGTTCATTTACTTCTTTAATTTATAAACTTTTATATCGTAGTGAGTATGTATTTTAGTTAGCTTATAAGTGTGTATATTATATTTCAATTTATTTGTGTTCACTTATTTAATTCGCAATTGTGTTCTAAATTTTTACCATTATATTAACTATTCCAGACTGCCTGTCTTAGTGACAGGCTGTCTGCTACATACAGCCAAATTACTTATTCTTTGACTTCCTATATCCATTAGACGAACTCCCAGATATGGATTTTGAAATACTATTAATAAATAGGTAAATGTCAGTCAGAAAATGGGCATTTATTAGCAGCTGTGAGACCATAAAGCCTCCTGTTCAGTGTACATCAGGTGCTCTTTCCTGGGTGGTGAAGGTGACCGTTTGCCTTTATATAGTGTTGAGATTAAGAATGTGTGGAGCTGTACCTCCATTCTTCAATATGGCTTCATGGCCTCCACAGGGACTTCTCATTGCACGAGTATTTAAGTAATTTAAAACACTATTCCTATATAAGTGATTTTAAGTGTTTACAAAATTTTAATTAAACAACACACCGTATACCATACCAACTATCTCAGTAATTTAAAACCATATGAATTTGATACCCTTGTACATTTGCAGTGTGTAAAATCTTTAATGGATAATGGCTTGCTGATATTCTTATGTAACACCTGATAAAGGCTAAAATATCACAGTATTCCTTAAAAATATAAAATTTTATTACTTTTGTGTATGGAGTGGCATGCATGAATTATTCAGATGTGCACAAGCAAACTGTCCATTCAGAAGAAACAGGTAAACCTTACTTCTGTTTCCAGTTTAAGGCATTAAGAATTAAACTGAACATAGCAGTAGTTTCCACAGTTTCAAATGAGCAACTGGTTTTCTGGATTTATATGCAACAAATGAGACTTGACATTATTTCCAATTTGTCATAGATTCTACAGACCGTTTGCCCTAGCTATCAACTTGGTATTCAAAACTGTGTTATTCCTTTTATTTTCTCATTGAACAGATGTATAAAGCATATTTCCATTTCAAATTGTTGTTCAGAGTCTTAAGAGTTAACACCACACAAAATAAGATGCAAAAGCCTGTAATTCAATCAACTTTATTTGCAGGAATGTTGTACATTTCATCATGTAGACTAAAAGATGGCTTGCCTACAGCAAACTGTATACATTATGTAATGGTATGATTTGTGTTCCAGCCATGGTGTGTGTGCCTTGCATTGTGATTCCATTCTTCCTCTTCCTATGGTATCGTTACATTCAACCAATTGTGCTTAAGTTCTGGAACCCATGGAAGGCTGAGGATACCAAGACACAAACAAAGATACCTCCAGTAAACGTTGCAGACAACAGCAAGGAAGAAACTAACAACTGTCCTGTTGCAAATGAAGGGAAGAAAACTCTCTGATTTTTATTTCAAAATGTATCATTCCTAATAAACAATGTATAATTTTCTGTTAAATGCAGTTCAGTGATATATAAGTAACATGTAAATATATGTAGTATACCAAACTATACAGAATTTTTCTTTATCATTTAATATCTTAAACAGTACAATACAACCAGAGATTCCAGTCATTTACTTAACATTTCACAATGATGGCAACTGTTAGTAGGTAGGCAGCAAACTGAATAAATTGTTGTTCCATATATCGAGAGTTGACGTGTTTTCAGTGCCACCTTATTTTATATAAACTCCAGAGGCTGCATCATGTTACACTCTTCCACACATCAGTAAGTCACTTGGTAAAGACACTCAGTTCACTGCTCTGAGTTCAACATCGAAGATCAGTGTACTGTTTGGTGGGATGGCTGGGGGTGAACCCTTGTTGCCATAACTGCATGGAAGAGAAAACAAGTGATTAAAAACAAAACAGTGTACCTGTGTCACAGTGGCACACAAAGGTAACTACATATTCTTCAGCTTGGTAGTGGTGAAGTCAGCCTCATGCTGTTGATGTCTTCAACCCCAAAGAGACAAAAGCCATTCTATATGTTGACCGCGTGCTTCTATCCAATGCTCTGTTCTACTGACAAACACATTACCTTATGTAGCAACAAATGACTTAACACTACTAACAGACCTACCAAATTGTGACACTGAGGTGACTGACAGCTCCACATTTTTAACATCAAGATGGTGCAGGCAGACTATAATGAAAATTACAGATTCACTGGGCACGACATTTTTTAAAATGTTGTTATTACCATCCTCTAGCCCAGTACAAAACTGCTTCATTCAGTCACTTAACTCTTACATGAACTACCCTTCCAAAGACTCTTTAAAGTAAACTTGGTTTGGGGGAGGGAAGGGACATCTTTCCATCCAGAGGCCACCTGATGGGGTATGTAATGCATTCTGAGCAGAAGGGCAACTCTACACCCCTAGAACTCATATCAGATTAATCTGTCCACAATTTGAAGTTCTCACAGCAATGACTATGAAGATTACTGTTGCAATCCACACAGTGTTCTTCATGTTCGTATTCAAACAAAATGATATACCACTAAGAGTGAATCTTCACTGGTATATGAGTACTCAAACTGGTTAAATAAACTAGGTTTTAGCCCCTTAATGTCTAACTTTATTTCTTCATACCTGCAAATGAAAATTTTTGGTCAATACTCCAAAATATCACTCATGTTCTTAATGTTTCATTTTGCTCATCCATGTTCATAAAGTCCAATATAAAAATATATAACTGGGCAGATATTATCAAAACAAATCATAATATCTGTCTGTCCCACCCAGCACTTCCTATAATGGTACAATGGAGAAAAGAAATGTTCATCTGACAAAAAACCAATACAGTGCACCTAAAAATGGGCATCTCAAATTCTGCATTTGTTTTAAACCTGTCATACATTTTTTGTCATTCCACCTCATAAAGTTGATTTCTCCATTTGAATCACATATTCCATTTGCAGACTTATGTTCTCTCTCTCTCTCACACACACACACACACACAAAGTAGTGGCTGCTCAGGGAACCTACTTATTACTTGGCTGTACAGCCCTCTGACAGCCCTGGTCCCTTGACCTGAATAACGGACTAAAACATCAAATGATCAGTTGACACAACTATATTTTATTGGAAGCACACTACATGTTTTGGACCACTTGATCCATTATCAAGTGATCCAAATATGTAGTGTGCTTCTGATAAAATGTAGCTGTGATGGCTGATCATATTATGGTTTAGTTACTATTGTAACATAACAGGATGATCTCCATAAAAGTTAATAAAAGACCCATTCTTCTGTGTCCACTGCCTTTTGTCACTGTCTTTTAAGTACCAATATAAAAATAAGTTTCCCTGATCTTTTTGCAATAACTATCTAGCTTCTTAACAATGAGTTGTTTCTTTTTCACGCAAGTGACGTTAGCCTCACACTCGAACCCACAACCTACAGGACCAGTGTATCCCTTTTTGTCTGTAGCAACATTACTGCTGCCATACATCTCAGGATCATTTGACCAAACAAGCCCACCACTACAACAAAGCTGAGATACCTTCAGGGGAGCAGTGAACTAAATCCAGGATGTAAAGAAAAAAAATCTCGTCTGCCAAAGAAGGTGACAGAATCCACAATATGGCTCTCAGGATTAGTGATGCATTTGAAGTACATTAAAAACTGTGTACTATGTTACAGATGACAAATTCATGAACAAGGTTGTCTTGTAGAAGATACTGTTAGTGTCCAGCATTTGTGGATCAAGTGAGTTCCTCAAAAATTTCTATAAAATACTGCCATGACAATGTACGAGCAATATGCACCATTATCTAGGATGCAACTCCATATTTAACAGTAACAGATGAATGTAGAGTCATCCCTGTGCACATCATGAAGGCACATGTGGGAAATACAGCTCTAACCATCCATAACCTCAGCACTAGGTGGACTGGGGTGGTCAGCTTCATGCCCAAGTCACTTTACTGCTACGGAAAGCAGCACTGTACCTGCTGAACAAGAGGGCAGATGAGACCCAGAGACTGGTCTGGACTGCTTTGGAGAAGAAACAAATCTTGCCCTTCTTTGGAATCTAACCATGATTCATTGGCTTGCAGCCACAGACTAGTCCTACACAAATATAATTTATACAACATTCACTAAGGATGCAGCCTGCTACAATTCCATGAAAGTCTGACAATTCTCATTTCTAGCTGATCCACAGATAATTCCTCCACTAATCCATTGCTTTCCTACAGGCACATTCTACCTTAATTTGGATACCTAGGCAAGAGTAATTACGCTCAAATATTCACAAATTCCTGTGTATGTGTGTGTTTGTGTAACACTGCTTTCAGTGGTATGTGATGAAACAATCCAACGAAAGAACCTAAGAACAGCCCACTTGACCCATGTCAGATTTACAAACTTCTCATTGTAGATGGTTTTGATGTTGACTGTAATGAAAGAACTGTATAGGTGATGCACAGAAATGGCCTTTCACAGGTCTCGCAGAACAAAATTTATCCATATTCTTTCTAAGTTTTAATCATCTTCTGGGTTGATACTGTATCATTTTTCGGGGTCCAAGCACAGCTGATGTTTCAAAGCTTCTTTCCCTGTCTTCCAAAGTGTTTTAAAAATTGATGAATGGTGAGATTTGTACTTCTGTCATTGTTTTATTTTTGTTTTCACATTGAACAAAAAGATATCTCACACACCTAATTTCAGGCAAAAATAATCTTCCCTCATTCATCTCAGAATAGCACATGCTTTAGAGCAATTATGATAATTCTGTTGAAGCAAAATGTAAATCTTAATGCTCACACAACTAAAGTTTAACAAAGGTTTGTAAGTTTTTGGTATGAAACCAGAATTCTGATGAATTTACATGAGATTATTTTTTCCTTAACAATGCAGACTGCACCTTACACAACTGTTTTTAAAGAATTTGCTGTTAATGTGGATTATACTTCTGATTCCTTACTGAAAGTAATCAGAAACATAAATTCATAAAAAAAAAAAAAAAACCACTGTACAACAGAAATGTAGATATGATCAAAATGAATATGCTCAGCAGTTTATTTACTTACGCCATAGCTGGAGGACAAATAATCTTCCTTTTTCCACCAACTTTCATTCCGGTCACTCCAATGTCCCAACCTCTTATTACTTCATTACGACCCAATCGGAATTTGAAACCAGATCCTTGAGTAGTCGAGTCAAATTGCTTATTGTTGTGTTTCAAACGCCCAACATAATAAACGGTCAGCTATTAAACAAACAACCATTACAACATAATCAGACACCGTAATAATGAAGCCTCATATTAGACACAATTGTTAGTCAGTTCAAGGAAGTCCACATCCTTACAATTTATTTCCACACAATCAAGTTTAACCCACAGGCTACTTATAATGGGCTAAACCCATGGGTGAACTGAAAGGCCAAAGAACCACCTCTAAGTCTCACTCAACCTCTGAAAGGTACTTTTTTTTTTGAGCACTGATATAACTTTCCAAGGCCATGAGTCAAGTTGAATGAAAAGAAGTGCAAGTCAACAGTCGTCAAATATGCTAAACGATTCAAAATATATCTTAACAAGTTCATTCAGTTCCATGAGCAAATTACCCTTAATATGAATCAAACACAAACTTGTACACTATAATACAGATATAACACAAGAGCCATCTGCCAAGTTTAATCAAAATCTGTACACAGCAGGGGTTTCCAACCTTATCTGGCAAATGGCCACAGCTGTTATTGTGAGCTGGTTTGTGGGGTGAACATGTATAAATCACAGTTAAGTCATATACTGAACCTTCTAAATTACAGTACAATCTATACAGCACACATATAGCTTAAGGATGTGGACGTGCACCACATAACGCAACCTGGTGGGTCACAGTGGGCACTCTTGTTACACAGAACATAATAACATTTATTTACACAAAGTAATATTTGTATAACACAAGTGCTGTGTATTTAGTTTAATCGAAATCTGTCAGAAGAATCTAATGGAAATACTATGCAACAAACAGATGCAGTCAAACCTGTAGAATCTCACTTCACTTCCATCTTAACTGAGTCCTTTATATTACAGGAAAATTCTGGGATATAACACCATGTCAACTGGTAGATACTCAACTACTGAAGGTGCTGCTGCCTCCATCATAAGGACCTAAGCAGGTGAAAGTAACGAACCTCTCCAAAACATGGGCAACCATATACCAGTCAACATGGCATCATATCCTAGAAGACTTGAATCAGTACCACAATTAGAACCTCACCCACTACAAAGACTAACCTCTCTGCCTGGCTTAGCAACAGGGCCATTTCCTAATCGAACATCCTCAAATGACACCCCACCCTCAAGAACCTTCTTCTGTGGTGTATCTCCACCAGGTGTCTTGGGTCCCTTTGGAGTCTCCTGTCCTTTCTTATTTTTCTTCCCAGACTGCTGTGGGGTTGGAACTCCCTGGTAACAAAATGAATTATGACATAAAAAAACAGTACTAAAATGGCTACTATTTCACACCTGCAAATCTGCTCGTACAAAAACACGTGTTATTCTCCATAGCTCTGTGAACACATGAAGACCAGCAGACCACTGCAAAAATACAGACATCTACTTATTTAATCATTTAAATAGCTACTCTTCAGTACAGGTCTCAAGTTTCATTCATACAGCTGTCAAGTCCTAACTGAATGTTGGAACACTTAGCTTCTCCAAATGGGGCTCAGTAATACATTCCATTACAACCCTCTGAATTTACAGATAAAGACCACAGAGAGAAAAAAAAAGTAAAGTACAATGGAATGAACACATAATAAAAAGGAAGCTGGTAAAGTAAGATGGAATGGACACATAATAAAAAGGAAGCTGGTATTCCACAACAATGGTTCTGAGTACAAAACTAAAGAGGAAACACTCAAGAGGAAGAGTGAGCTCAACATGGGAATAACAGAGTGGCAAAGTCACACAGCAAGAAGTAAGACTATGGGAATATGAAGAGCTATGAGAAGGCTTCGTTGAAATGATGTGTAACTCCACCAAACTCCTTCTTGACAAGCTAACAGCCCAGCAGTTGATCAAGAAATTCCCCACACTTTATGAAACTGGGAACTTCAATACCACACTCACAACAGCCTGCCATTTGTCCCTAACCAAAGCCAGTTTGAGATGAGGCACAGAGAGTAAAAAAATTTGGGGAAGGATATTTAACCTCTCTAACACAGTTTCTTTACCTGTCTGTATGATCTGAAAACCTTATGCAATGTTGGCTACAGCTGAAGTACATTCATTGAGACATCTTACAGCCAAGAATCAACTAGTGCCATGGTATCAGAAAATAAAAGTCTTTACCATTTCTAGGCATGGCTTGAAAGGTCATTCATTCACTGCTTCCATGATCAACACTTTGTAAATTATTATCTGAAACTGTTAAGCAATCATGTACCTTAAAATATTAAGTCTACTATACATTCCACTACATCTGTTACAATGATCAAAATTACAGTATGAAACAATGGTACATGTGGTTGCACAAATGACCAAAAAGCACGATGGGTATGGTGGCTACAGGGTGACTACTGCCAGTGCAAAACATATACCCACCCTGTTCTTCTTTGGGTGTAGGGTACACAGGGTATGAATCTTCATCAGAACTACTGCTCTTCCGTTACTTCGACCATCACACTCATTGTCAAAAATGTGATAAATATGCCACATTTCTATTTTAAATAATTCATGACCATGCAGATGATTCATTATGAGAACAAACCAACAAGTGCATAAGAAGATATGTGAATTTATTACACTACTAATACATTCACGTATTCAAATGCACTTGTAGGTTTTATTCTCACTATGCCACTTTAACATTCATTCAGCAGCACCCACCCACTTCTCATCATCAGCACCTGCTCTACCCAAATCAAAGCCTTTTAGAATTCTACTGAAAGATTTTGTGTCCCATGGGACGTTATTTTCTATTCCACAATAAGCAACAGTTTTTTGCATTCCTGTTAACTTATCTCTTTGAGGATAAATCTTGTACAGCTGACCCTCCACATTTGTAAAGGTAAAGTTCACCACAGAGCAGAAACAGAGGTACTACTTTTTCTTAAATTTTAGCGCTAGATGGGAGTGGGTGGTCAATGTCACACCCCAATTGCAGCAGGTGCAGCAATCACAAATCACCTCTTTCTTCAGTCATTCTTCTATCTACCCCTCTACCATACACTGTGTTGTTTAATCACCCAGATTAGATTCAACCACAATTAGTCAGTACAGTGACTGGCTACAGGCTGGACAGCCCGGGTATCAAATCCTGGTGGGGGCAAAATTTTCTGCACACATCCAGACCAGCCTTGGGGTCCATCTAGCCTCCTGTAAGATGGATATTGAGTCTTCCTCCTGTAGGTAGAGTGGCTGGGGTGTGACACGGACCACCCACCTCACCTAGTACCAAGGTTAAAGAAACAGTGCAGCTATACCTCTACTCCCCATCTGGACCTTCATGGCCTGTGCTAGGGTGAATGTTACCTTCTACCTTTCACACCACCCTTCCAATGAACAGCATAAGAAACTTTTTTTTCTTGTGTTCACTGAACTTTAATTTATATATGACAATGTTTCATGTCTCTTTGGTTTCCCTAATCCAATTTTTTCCCTATAAGGCATTACCTTTACCAATTGTGATTTTATAATTCACAGCAGGTTTTCAAGAATTTAATCTATGCAAATAGTATGGTTTTGCTGTACTGTGTTCCAATAATGCATTTGATGAAATCATCCACATGGACAGCATTACAAAAAATTGTTCTTTTATTTGTGGCAACTTCCGATGATTATCTACGCTGTTCGTTTTTGATGTTCTTTTCTAATTTTTTTCATAGTTATTTACACCAGCATATGTAGCCAGTTTCACTTCCTGTCCACTTGCCTATTGGCACTAACCAGCATTTCTCCCTTATTTCCTCACCACATTTCTCTCTAATGTTAGCCATTATTTCCCAGGCCTCACTATGAACTGCAGTTTCATTTCAGGTGCCCAAAATGCAGAACAGACAGTATACAGCTACTACATTACATACAGGACACTGATTTCTAACTCCTTAACTCTATTTAAAAAAAAAAATCATACACACACACACAAATCTGTAGTAATTAATAATGTTTCAAGCCCGAAATATTAAGTGAGGAGCGACTGAAAACATCTGTTAAGCAAACTGGGAATAAAATGAAGTAAATAAAGATACTTTGGTCAAAAATTCAAGAGCACAAAGCTGACTACAAACAAAATGGTCTTAAAGTGTAACAGTAAGAAAAATCAGAAAGATATAAAATATGGCTATGAAATGAGGGCAGTAAAAATTACATATTTAAAACAATTTGATTCCATTAGACATGCTGGCGGAATAACAATAATGGCCAAAGAATGAAATTACAGGGACGGGAATGGAAGGGAAGAGGGCAGCAATGTTTAACTAATTACATGAAGAGGATGTGAAGACAAATGATACAACCACTTAACAAACAGAAGACAAAAAATATGTTGATGGTTTTGGACTTATTTAACAAGTATTTCACATGCATATGGTACACAGCAGTGTTGTTGTAACTGTCAACTGCCCTGCTCAGTTCACTACCTTGTTTCACTGGTATGCCAGCACTGGAATAACAAGACTATTATTTAAAACGGGGATCACAGTAGCACAGTGGTTAAGGTGCTGTGCTACAAATCAGAAGGTTACTGGTTCGATTCCAGATGGTGTCATGGAATTTTTCATTGACATAATCCTTCCGATCGCACTACGACCCTGGGGTTGACTCAGCCTCTAACAGAAATGAGTACCAGGAGTATTTCCTGGGGGTAAGAGCGGCCCGTGCATAAGGCTGACAACCTTACCACCACCCTGGGCCATTGTCACATAATCTGGGAACCTCAACTTCCTGAAACCCTCTGGGCACCTCGGGCCTGTAATGGGACTGATTTACCTTTTTTTATTTAAAAAGGTTACATCAACATCTTTGATAGTTCTGATATAGCAGTATATCATCTGGACATATGCTAAGTTTGTGACAATGAAGCATAATTCATCAATTAAATATGGAAATTAGACACTGGTCTGTAGCTGTTTGAACATCTGAATGTCTGCATACCAAAAATCTGCAAAATATTATCATAGAGCAAAGAATGAAAAAGGAATTAGATCACAAACAGGATGTAAATAACAACTCTGCCTTCATAAAATTTTTCAAGGTACACCATGCAAAATCCAAATTCAGATAGGCCTGTGAGATCTGGATCACATAAAAGTCTATAGACTGTTACTGTTATTACTATACTTCAACTAAACAACAACATTCAAGAAGTCTGTCTTCTCAACAAGTCACAGATGAACCATAAACTCTAGTGTTAGAATAGGTCAAAGGGTTTAAAATATAACAATGATGGTAGTCTTGCAGCCAAGCAGCTATAGAAGGAAGACTGAATATACACCACAGAGAAGTTATTACCATTAATAATGTTCATATGGCACTTCTTGTAGACTATGATCATTTACTACAACAATAATGCATTTTATAGAAAATGTTAAGGACTGTAAACATGCAGAGAAAATAGCCATTTCACACACAGGGACCCACTGCAATATCATAAGTTCAGGAGCTTTTCAGGTGGGCAATTTGTGTGAGAAATGAGGGAGTGCATATTTTCAGATGAGAAGTGACAGAAAAGGAATCACCCAAGGAAGAGACCAGAGATGCTTGGGATGAGTATATAACAAGACTACAGAGTAGTAACATATGGCAAAATTACATTGACTGGAATTACAGGTGAAGATTTTGGTGTAGCACCCTGTTGCTGCTTCTCATTGGGTGTCTTGTTCTTCAGCTGCTGCTTCTCAGTGGGTGTCTTGTTCTTCTGTTGCTGTTTCTCATTGGGTGTCTTGTTCTTCTGTTGCTGCTTCTCAGTGGGTGTCCTGTTCTGTTGGTGCTGCTTCTCATTCGGTGTCTTGTTCTGTTGTTGCTGCTTCTCATTGGGTGTCTTGTTCTTCTGTTGTTGCTTCTCAGGGGGTGTTTTATTTTTTTGTTGTTTCTCAATTGGAGTTTTCATTCTTTCAACTGGAATCTTATTTTGTGGAGTTGGGGTCTTTATCATTGCCCTTGACTCTGGCATCTTCTGTTTAGGTGTGGCCTCAACTTCCTCATCTTCACCTGTAATTAAGGTACACAACAAATGATTTTCATCAATTCATAATTACTTCACAAAAGTGCCTAGATCTCAAAATGCTCCTACATATTTGGTGTTACATAAGAATTTGTTTACACTTGCTAAATATTCAACTTCCACGAACTGATAATATTGGTCTCATATGTGTGTTGAAAATAATGTGTAGGTAAGAGTTTGTAGAATTGAGACATTATGTAAACCAGAGACTGTCCATACACATTACAATAATTTACACATCAGCAACAACTGAAAATTTAGCTAACATAAGATGAAGATATTCAGCACAGAACAAATGTCAAGTCTGCACTTCGTAAAACCTCAGCAGGATCAAAAACAATGTAGAATGAACAAGCCAATATCAATGATTAAGTAATTACAAAGTAATGCAGATAAGATCACAGATTTTCATGTAAACGAAAATGTTTGGGTTGTCATCATCTAGGTTATAACAATGTATGAACTTACAAGTGGTTACTTATGATGAGAATGCTGCCCCAATTTTCAGAGCAGCCTGGTTGCTCCAAAGCAGTCTTTGACAAATGACACACTATGTGAAATGACATGCTCAACACAGTAACTTAAATCTATATCACTGTACCACAAAAACTGAATGATATGCTACAGTTATGCTAATGAGAGAAATACTTTATAACAAAGGACCACTGAGTGAACATAATGAAACTGCACAAGCTGCAGAACCCGCAGTCACACCCTAAGGAGCCAAGAAACCAAAAAGTGTAGGGGGTAAAACATTTGTAATACTGTCAAATTACTGTCTATTTAAATTCAACAAAACAATTCCTTATCTCAAGTTACATACTGATGGTTAACTTCAAAATGATTCATGAAGGCTCAGATTCACAGACAATGTTATCAGTTCTGGCACTGCCCAACTTACTCAGTAAGTTATGTTCTGGAAGATATGGCACAAGTTGAATTTTGTGCAAGTTAAAACTAAGTACATATATGGTCAACCACAAGGGGACTAGCCGAAATCCAAACTCCAACATGCTGTAACCTGGTCAGTCACAGTATTACTGCCTCACTGCCTGTGTGATGGAAAAGTAGAATTCTTCTGCACCCTCATCTCATTGCACCTGACATGTGTTTCAAAAATGTTATGTGTTTTTTTTAACTTTTTAAAGACCTTGTAAACCTGAAACCGCAAAAGTCACAGAGTATCTGTATTTGCAAAAAAATACAACTAACACTTTAAACTGAGTATGGATAGAATTTTGTACATTTTAAGTATAAAAGAAGGTTCAAAATAGAAGCTTCTGCCCACAGACAAGAGGATATTCATGTACTGGCATGGTTAACATTGCCTTCACAGGACTATTCTCCTGAATACATTTCTAAAAGTTTCAAGGGGCTAATACACATTTGTATGACATAATCTGTCATTGCCAACAGGACTGACAGGGCAGTGCAAGGAAACCATACAAACTTCTACATCCACTTTATCAATCAGATGAGTACTTACTATCTTCTTCTCCTTCGTCTTCATCATCGTCATCATCATCATCGTCTTCATCATCATCTTCATTTTCATTCACATCATCATCATCATCATCGTCAATTGCCTCACTATCTTCAGAATCTCCAGCAAAATTGAAATCACCATCAGATGACAAATCATCTGCAAATTACACACCGTTCACTAAACTAAATGTCTCTGCAACAATCTCAGCATGAATCCTTTCCTTCTAATGGTCATACCTTGACAGTTCTAATACCTAAACAACATAATTCCTGTAAAGGCCAGTATATATAATATATCAATACATACAATATACTTACTCCCGTACATATTGCTTACACACTCATTTCATGGTACATAATTAAGCACAAATAAAAAAATAAAAAAAATAGTAACCTTCCCTTAACGTCTTACTTCTGTATGCCACTTACATGGGCTTGCCATACCCAAACAAAATGTGCCAGAGTGAAGTTAGTTGGTGCAATGTTTTTTTAATAATATTGCAATGTTATAATTACATAGCAGTGTCATATACGGAACTGTAAAATACAGTCTGAGATTTCCACTGGCAGGTACATATTCCTCTGTTAGTGTCTTTATAGACAAATTTGATGTTCAAAACTCAGCCCCGCTTATCAGACAAAAGCATGGCCTTCTGTAGCATGAGCGTCTTGACTGTGAGTGAAAATTACAGCATTTCATGGCACTTCCACCAGAAAACTTTACCAATTCAGAAACAGGAAAACCTAATAGTGAAAGTGAATGATGACACTACACTTTCAACACCACCAATATCACCAGCTGCCTACAGAAGAGGCTCTATTGATACAAAATGTGCACAGGGAAATCATGTGGCTACTGCATCTCAAGATAAACGTAATGGTGCCAGTGACACTGTAACTTAAAATTATCTTGCATATGATAACTATGACTGTAAGGTTATAGCTCAAACTGATTACATTCCTACTGAGACACACATAAAATGAGAACAAAAGTCCACAGAAATGTTTCCTGCCAAAGAGGCACTCCACCTGCCCTTCCTACAAATTTCATGGAATGTCCTGGACCTAAGTCCCTTCTCCTCCAGCTGATAGTCCAAGCTCTTATTCTTGTATATACCAGTCAGGATATGGTTGAAAAAACCAATAGATCTGCCCAACATTTGATGATGAATCATCAGTTGTCAGCAGGGTGAAGATCAAGAAATTGGCATTAAACTAGAACTATGGAAATGAAAGCATTTGTTATAGTTTCTTCAATATGAAATTGACTGAAAAACTGATCATAGTGTCTTAATTGAGTACAACTGGTAAACTTCGCACACCTTCCTTTGGCAAAAATATTCTGATAGGTCAGATATCAGTTAGTTCTGAAAAATTTTCACTTAGCGAAAGCAAGCTTCCAGCATCTAGAATTACTGGTTATGATCCACATGCTACATATCACAACCTGCTTGTACATGCCAAAAGACTTTTCTCACACAGTCTACACACCACACAAAGAATTAGCAGCAAATGAGATTTTACTGCCATATGTCTGTGGTGTCTAATATTTTCAGGTCAACTACATCTCGTATGGTGGTGCTCAAATAATTTTGGGGTGGCCAAATTTTGTATGGTGATGCCTAATGTTGTCAGGACAACGGAATTTTGTATGGTGGTGCCTAATATTGTAAGAGAAACTAAATTTTTATGGTGGTGACCAATATTTTCAGAGCAACTAAATTTTGTAAGGTGGTGCCTAATATTTTCAACATAATTACTGCTGTTTTCGCTTAGTACAAAAATATGTATCAGTTCACATGTACCCAGCAGAGAGCACCAAATAACAGTGACAGACATGGGTAATTTGAGATCTCTGGGTCATCAGTATGGAACTTGCATCGTATCTTCCTTCTGGCACATGGAATTTGGAGGTGGCTCCTAGATTTCTGTAAAATTTGAGGAACCCTGATAATCACCACAGCACAGTGCAAAATACAACAAAAACTGAACACTGAAGATGACATCACAATGCACTATTGTGTGCATTCTTAAATTGGCCAACTTTCAATTGAGTCCAGTTCAAGACTTCACTTACACACCAAGCACTTATATATTGGGATAATATGCAGCCGGGTTACAAAGTTCCCAGAACTGAGGCCTGGCATTGGAACAGGTGTTGATATGGTAATGTTGCTGTAGGGTGTGTTGCTTGTAGTCTTTGGTGTGCATGCATGTGAAGTGGTGTCACTGTCCTTGGTGGATCTTCATTGCACCCACAACATATAAGACAGATTTTCCTGACTTCCCATCCTAAAGTTCTATAAAATATCTACACTCATAAGGTAACATAAAGAAAAATCTTTAGTATGATGTCACGATACAATGTCCCCTTCAGACACCCTTCTTGCCTGTTAGTAATTCCTTGGGATGTCTTCTCTCATGTCTGAAATATGAATCCCGTGTCCTACCTATCTCATTAGTGATTGGGAGGGCAATGAAAGAGGGCATACTCCGATTGGCTGACCAATATTAAGAAAACTTTACGGCTAAGTTTTAATTAAGTTTTCTGTAGGTAAAAAATGCCCACACAAAGTATAGCCAAAAAGTCACATATGCCTTGGTACCCACAATTTAAAATTATCCATGTTCTGTGTAGTGAGACAGGTCACAGTACATATTCAACGTAACATATAAATGTCACATGAAATTTCCAACAATATGGTGTTTGTAATGAATTCCACAGCTGTCATGGCAGGGGGACATAGGTGCAGTTCACAAAGGTTGGAGGGTCAGGAGTCCTTCCTCAAATAGGGTGTGGACACGAAAAAAAAAATCCCTTCCTCATGCTGACCAGAGGTCTGCCTGACACTGGAACCAAACTGATGTTCAGCTACAGTGGCTGTACGCTGGAACTTGTCAATCATGGGCTAGCGGTGATTGAGTGAAGGTGTGTCCAAGCGGTTTGGCAGTGTCTCAGTTTGAGCAGTCAGCCAATGTCAAGTTCACCTGCAAGCTTGGAAAGATTGCTGCAGAAATGCTGGAAACCTTGCAAACTGCTTGTTGGGATAGTGGTCTTAAAAGGAAAACAGCTGTGTATGACTGGTACAACTGCTTCAAAAGCGAACAAGAAGTGTTGGAAGATGAGCCTCATGGTGGCAGAACTTCAACTTCTGTGATTGCTAAAGCAAATTCAAAGGTAAAGGAGCTGGTGCATGCCAACAGGCAGATAACCACCAGTGGGGTTGCAAATGAAGTCAGTATCTCATGTGGATCAGCACAGTAAGAAGAAAATTACCAAGAAAATGGTGCAATAGCTGGCTCCTGCACCACAGCAGGCCACAAAGCTATGGTAGTGCAGCAATTGTTGGCAGAAAAACAAATCACACTCATACTGCAGCAGCGTATTTGCCAGAACTTGTACCCTGTGATTTCCGGCTGTTCCCCATACTAAAAATGAGACTTCAAGTCAAATTTTGCAACACTCAAAAGACATCAAATACACTGTGTCAGCCAGCCTGCTCGTCATACTGAAGAAGGCATGCCATGAGTGCTTCCAAGCATGGCAAAACCACTGGGGAATATATGTGCATGTGTGTGGGTGTGTGTGTTGCACACATGCATGCAGAAGGAATGTTTTGAGGGTGATTGGAGTGGAAAGCACTGAGTTTCGAGTACTTAAGTTTTACAGCTGAATTCCAGGAACTTTTTGATACCCACCTCTATATGTATTGGGGGAAATTGATCCAAATACCATGGTTTTCTTTTGCTCAGATAAATGTGGAACGCTCAATATTCTTTGGGGCAGAGGAGAGAGTAGTGTGCTTTCAACATCATACTAAAAATGGTAACAGATGTCTATACATGATATAGTGAAACACAAGACAGTTAATGAACAGACTTCTGTTATAATCTTCAATTGGTGGCATTTGAGCACTGAATGGTTCAGGTAAGAGGTGAAAAACTTTGGGCCATGAACAAAGACCACAATCCTGTGTTTGGTGTGAAGATACTGCTAGGAACATTGTAAAAACATTGTCCTGTACATTCTAGAACCCAACAACAAACCAAGCCCTACATCAAACATGTGAACTCTGACAAGGAACTGCACCCAATCTGTACAGTAGAGATGCAAGCACCATTACAGGAGACATTTCTAGGAAACTGTGAACAGCACCTACAGTGACAACATTTGGTATAACTCATAGCAATACTTCCCTCAGACCAGCGTGCCAAACAGCAGGTGGCATGACACTTGTGGCTCTTCCTATTTGCCATGATATAGGGTGCACATATTTTGGTTCAATGCACAGCACACAGTATTGGGTTTTTGCTCACCATATATAAAGAAGGTGGTGGAAATGTTTTCTTTTGGTCTGAGGATACACATCGCATCACATCACGCACACTGCTCATTGCAACAGGGGTTTGTATGTTAACCAAACTAACAATGAATAGGATGGGTGCCACACAAAAATAATCTCCCTATAAAAAAGGCTGGCAAATTCCTTAGACTTCATGTGAAATGACACTTCTGCATTTTTGGTGTGTTTTAGTTTGTTCCCGCTTAAATTACTAAGCAAACGTGTTTCTGAAACTAAAACTATTCAAGTTTCCAAGCTTTGGAATATATGGTGTCAGCCTGTTAATATGCTATGGTTGCCACACACACATCACAAGGTAAGATGACATTTTCCACCTATCAACCATAAAAAAAAGAGAACATAACAGCAAAAAGGAAGGTAAAAATAGTACATGTACACAGACACAATTTCATTAAATAGAATAGGCATTGTAATTTTAAAGAAAATAAAAACAATTAAAAAAACAAACATAATTAATGTTGTACACAAGACACACATACAGTGTATAGTCTGGTGCAAGTTCCCTAGTCAACTTCCTTCTAATGTGCCCATCCATACTTCTCCATAAACTTTTTTCTTTAAGTAGCTGTACACCACTCTTCATGGAAGTACAGATATCTGTACAAGAAATCCCTCTGAAATTACACTGTAGAAATGAAAGCTGAGTGACTCAATATGCAACATGTTCCTCTCATTTGTCCACTGGGCTTTCATCATGAGAAAACTTGCTCTAAATTTGCATTATGAAAGAGAATGGCAAAGTACTGTGAAATCTGCAGCAATTCTGTGTGGCAATTGACATTTCTAAGTTTTCAAAATATTTGGTCCACTTCTGCTGTGCTACCAAATTGGTAAACTCTTCATCGAGGCAACTTGCCGCGAACTTCTTCAAAACACTTTGTGTCACCAACTGGCAATGCATTATTTAACAGGAACTGGACAAAAGGTTCTATATCATTCCAGTTTGGTGGGTCACTCAGTCTCATCCACATGAAACACAAGAAATCTGTCATATGCTTCGTCCACTTGTCAAAATATAGCGCACATGCAATTTATTTGCGCTGAGAATTTGTCACACTCTTCATTAAATCACTGTCTAGGCTTCCCTGTTACTATGAGGGTGAGTCAAATGAAAACCTTACATATGTTTTATCTCGTAATTTATGGAACACAAACGGTACACAACAACTTCATTTTTCTATGTGGTCTCCATTGCCACCTGACAGCCACTCTTCAAACAATGAGTATCACTGTTGTCAACTTACAAGACAATCGAGGTGTGTTTCGAATTTTTATCGCACTTTTGAGGTTTTCATTTGACTCTCCCTCATAGATATTTTAACTTTCAAGTGTACGAAACTTAGAGTGAGGCATGCTCTAAGCATGTTTTTTGCTGGATTAAAGCTCTGCATATTAGTACCATTAAAAAAGGTAAAAGCTTTACATCATAACAAACAATCAATAACCTGGACATTTGTACACATTTGAAAAACTCACCTGGATGGAAAGTTTTTGGTTGAAAGAGGGGACATACCTGGCGAAAAGAGAACATATGGGAGCCCTAGATATCAATGCTGTCATATGCAAAAACAGTTTGTTTAAGGTCAGATTTCCTGTAGTTCCCTCTGGTACTCTGAATATGCACACAAAATGGCTCAGATATCTTGGGAGTTACTTTAATCTCTGGGCATGACACTAACAGGGTTACCTACAGGTTTATTCAATTCAGTCAGAACACAACAAATACTTTCTTATCAATCTCTAAATCTGGAAACATGTTTGGGCTCACTTTGCCATCATCAGGCCAATTCACAAACCATACTGCAGGTACATTCAGTAGATGTGCACATTGTGGGATGCCAAATGTTTACAATAGTATGACAATAAAATGTATAAATGACTGTTTGGTAGCCAGTATTATATTATAATTGACTGTTTGGTAGCCAGTATTGTATTATATTATAACACTCAGTCCATATGTTGTAATAAAAGTATTTTTAAAAATTAGCTGTGTAACAATTAAAAAGTTCAACCAGGATAAGCAGTACTGTTATACAGGAGTACCATTATACAGCAGTACTGTCGTGCAGCAGTGCTGTGATACAGCAGTGCTGTCCTACAGGAGTACTTTTGTACAGCAGTACTGTTGTACAGGAGTACTGTCATACAGCAGTACTCTTATACAGGAGTACTGTCATACAGCAGTACTCTTATACAGGAGTACTGTCATACAACAGTACTGTTATATAGCAGTACTGTCATACAGGAGTACTGTCATAGAACAGTACTGTCATACAGCAGTACTCTTACACAGGAGTACTGTCATACAGCAGTACTCTTATACAGGAGTACTGTCATACAGCAGTACTGTCGTACAGGAGTACTGTCACACAGCAGTACTGTAGTACAGGAGTACTGTCATACAGCAGTACTGTTAAACAGTAGTACTGTTATACAGCAGTACTGTCGTACAGGAGTACTGTCATACAGCAGTACTGTTATATAATAGTAGTCATACAGCAGTACTCTTATACAGGAGTACTGTTATACAGCAGTACTGTTCTACAGCAGTACTGTCATACAGCAGTACTCTTATACAGGAGTAATGTCATACAGCAGTACTCTTATACAGGAGTACTGTCATACAGCAGTACTCTTATACAGGAGTACTGTCATACAGCAGTACTGTTATACAGCAGTACTATTATACAGGAGTACCATTATACAGCAGTACTATTATACAGTAGATATGATCCTTTAATAAAGTAGACCCATTTACTGTAGAATGTTTTATCATCTTGTAAACTAAGTTCACTTTGTTGCCTATCAGGCATTAATGTCGTTAACTTGATGTTATGGTCTTACATTTACTTTGTTGTCTAGTAGGGGGCTAGTTTTTAGACGTGTGTCACACGTCTTCTATAGAAAATCCAATTAGGTCCTGTATTATGGCATTAAGTACAGCCATGTACGCAAGGTGTGTGTAAGTTGTTATCTTCCACAGAGTTATGATGTGGGTGTATTGCAAGTATGTGAAGAGGGACATGGCGTAGTATCGTGCCTTGATAGTACTTCTGTAATACCAATGGTAATTGTTAGTCGTAATATACGGTCCATTTAAAATTAAGTATATGCAATGTGGGTACTTACTTTTATAATATAATACTGACTACCAAACAGTCATTTATACATTTTATTGTCATACAATTGTAAACATTTGGGATCCCACAATGTGCATATCTAATGAATGTACCTCCATTATGGTTTGTGAATTGGCCTGACGATGGCTCAATGAGCTGAAACATGTTTCCAGATTTAAAGATTGATAAGAAAGTATTTGCTGTGTTCTGACTGAACTGAATAAACTTTTAGCTGATTTGGATAACATAACAGGATGGCTCCAGTCATAACAGGGTTACACACTACCTCTGTAATTCACACTGCCAAAGCATGTGACATACTTGCGGTCAAAACATATCTGTGGATCTAAAATAAACCATGATTATGGTCAAAGGCAACAGCAGCACTACCAATACAGTGCAGTATTTATTTATTCATACCTTCTTCACTTTCAAGCTCCTGCAGCTTCACTTTCTTGTTCTCAGGTTTTGGTAAATGTGGTTCAAGCTTTCTTTTGCCACTTCCCTTTGCCTGGCTGTTGGATGCTTTCTTCAAAACAGACTCTAAGCAAAGAAATCAACCATCAGTGAACTTATAAACTCTCTCACACAGACCTGTACAACCACTTGTAAAAAATACATAAAACTGCACAACACATTCCCTCTTACGTTGTCATGAGTTATATCTAGCTGAATATATACTCTGATGATGCGCTGCTTCTTCTGCAAGTATACACATATATTAAATAAATTAAATGTCCAATTTTCATGGAGACAAGTACAAAAGCACGCTACTGGAAGTTTCCCCACTTTGGAAGATCTTAATTCCTAATTATTGGTAATATCAAAGAACTTGCCATCAGAAACATTAGCACCATTTAATATGTGGTTACACATTTCCATAGTTTTAGACTGTTAGAAATTCTGCAATATCTAGGAGCATAATACTTTAAAGAAGTGGCAAGTACCAATATGAGTATACAAAAACAGTGAAGCATGATGTAAAATCCATATTGTGAACACATCTAGCATTGTGGAAGAGAATAAGGATGAGGGTGGTGGTGGTGGTGGCGGTGGTGGTGGCGGTGGTGGTGGCGGTGGTGGTAGTAGTAGTAGTAGTAGTAGTAGTAGTAGTAGTATTCCTATTCCTCCAGCCTTCTCAAAATATAGCAACATCTCCACTGATGATAAATCAGAAAATCAACCGTAACAAAATGTTTGTTACTGACCTGAATGTAACAAGCTGTCCTCAGTGTTTGTCAGCTCCTCTCCACCCTCATCCTCTTCATCATCATCCTCATCATCATCTGTCTCAAGCAGATAGCCTGGAACATCCCACAGACATTGTCAATTATCTGACAACAAAAGTAACACTAACTTGAAGCACGCTGCACTACTGTTAACAGTGGCTGCAAATGTCCAGCCAGCCACACACTGCATTTTTCCAATATTAATACTGTGCACCCCCCCACCCCCACCAAAGTTAAAATCCGGTTGGCCAGTCCTACAGTAATTGGGCACTTAAAATAACCCCTATTATCAGATGACAAAAGTTAATAACATGGACATGAAAGCGTTAATCACTCCAGGCTGCGTAAATTCTGCATGCAAGTATGTCACACAGTGTTGTACCAAACACCACATGAAATGATTCAACTTCAAAGCTCTGTTTCTTTGTCATGACATTCATGTCCACTTATGGGACCTCAGCCTGCCCTGGACATATCTGCACAGGTTACAAGCGATGTGATCAGCGGTTGGACAAAGAGCAATATGAGGAGTATGGCAGTCTGGAACTATAGTAAAGTTACAGGGCTCCCATGATTCGATATGGGGCACAAAGGGCCTGTTCTAATCAAGGCCTAGGTGCATTGGGGCTGAGAGGCCCCAAACCCACATGCAAATCAATCATGGCAGTCCATTCATGGACACAAACAAGCTACAAGCTTTCTTAAAAAACCCTCTGCTAAAACAGCCGGAAAATTACTCTACCTGGGTAGCAACAAGCCACAAACAATGATGGGACTGCTAAGAGGACACTGTTACTTGACACGTTATCTACACAAACTGGGACTAGTAAAAAGTAATGAGTGTGACAGATGCCAACAGGCATCTGTCATGGCCTCATGTTTTTTGTGACTGTTAGACTATGGTTGCATTAAGGTACAGGAACCTGGGTCGCCATATTACGAAACCAGGTGACCAGGAGGAAACTGCATTTTGTTCAAGGTGTGGGGCTGCTAAATGCATACATATATGAGCTGCATAAAGGATCAAGTATGGTTGAAGAGCATGGGTCACTGCTGTGTGTGCACTTCTGGTATTCTATTCTATTTGTCACAGCATTTTAAATCAACAGGGCCCACAGTCTTTAGAAGTATGGCGGACCCGACGTACTCATACTGTGTTCTTTAGAACAGAAATATAAAATAATATTACATGGCAATCTGATTAATTTAAATATTTAAATGCCCCTAATACTAAACTTCCAAGGGATTCAAAACTTCTTTTAAGACTCACTCGCCAACATGCATGTGTGAACACTCATACACCCATCCACTCTCTCTCTCTCTCTCTCACACACACACACACACACACACACACACACCCCACACATACCCAACCAACCAACAAACAAACCAAGCGTGCGTGCGCTCATACACACACACACACACACAAATATATTAACCTACATTTAAGATTTAGGACATACGATAATTGTCACGAGATGCGGACCAATCACTGTTACATTGTCACTTCTCTGTTGTGTAAAACACTTAGGCAGTCCCTCTTTAATATCACTTCATTCCGACTTTCGCTGTCGCTTTATTTTCTATCCATTCTGTTCAAATGTACTAACAATTTGGGTTCATTTTTTTTAATATTTTGGATCATCCATTCTCTAGTAGTAATGTCACCTAAACTATTCCTGTAAAGCTCAAAACCTTCGTTTTATCCATGACTGTAGCCATGTTTTCACAATACCAGTCTCCTGTTAACTGCAGGAGTAGAAAAGTCGAGGGAAACTTGACGCAGAAAGTGAATTACTGTCACTATTGTCAGTTTCTAGGTCTGGTGTCTATATAGCTACCCGAAAGAGTAGGTGGCTTGTTTTCTCAAGGATGAGGAGGCCGTATAATTCTCAAAATAGTCTATTCTTGGGAAATTATAATGGAACTGATGACTGGCAATGTCATTATATCCAAGGTAATGCTCTCGTGTATGTCATACTAAGAAAGGCAGAAAAAAAACTTGCCTTACAGAGAATTAGTTGGTACCACAAAACATAAAAAGTTATAGCCGAGTTGTCGCAAAAACTGAGGTTGTTATAAATAAGTTAAACTGTATATGTAGAGTGTAACACTGGGGATATTTTACTGTGCAGATCTATATAAGGAAGAAATCCTATAAAAACGTCACAGCAAATTTATAAGACAGTTCCTGGTCTTTCAGTTCATTTAAAGTCAAAAAGCATATGGAATGGAATGAATTATCAAACAACTTCCTTGTAAATGAAGGAATGACAGCAAATAAGGAATGTTCTTTCTTTCAGAAGAAACATTACATGATACTGAAGCACAATTACAAGAATCTCTACAGTTATCAAAAGACACCTGTGTGTCAGTCATGAACCATAAATTGCTTCATTTTCAACCATACAAATTTAAAATTGTGCAAAAACTCCACCAAGCAGACTGCATTTCAAGGACACATTTTTTACAACTGCTTCTGTGAAAGGTTGCAGAGATGAAGTTGCTCCAGAGCTAACTTATTTTACATATGAGGCAGATCAATTAAAATGACAAAAGAAATTCAGGAAGGTACTTCTGGCCAAATTCTTGCATTATTTTTTGAAAAATTAAGTGATGAGGAGAGGGAGCACATTTTCAGCAAGACAGTGCAACCACCCATACAGCCTGTAATTCAATGGACACTACATGACACTTTTGGGGACCAAACAATCAGTTGTACTTAGTGGCCTGCTCATTTGTCCAATCTGATGCCACATGATTATCTTCAGAGGCAAAGATTGAAAGACACAGGGGGGAGAAAAAAAAAAAATGACCAACTTACCAGATGTGAAATAGTAGCAATTTCTGGACAAGAACTTCAAAACAGTTTTCATCAGGTGTCAAACACGTTTGAGAGATGAAGGAGGTCATTTCCAACACATGCGTTAAGTTATGTAATATAGATTGTTAATGTAGACAGTATGAGCAGATCTGTATATTCTACAAGTGGGTATGACTTTCAGCTGGCCCCCTGTATTTTGTGAGCAATACATATCACCAAGCTCATTATACAATATTTTTTTAAGTCTCCTGTTACTTTCTCCCTCTTAAACACAAACGTCTTCCTCGGGTGCCACACCAGGTTTCACAACTGTACCAAAACACCACTCAAGCCAAAACAATTATGGACTGAATAGCAGCACACCACCTCCAAATTCAACCCGCTCTTAATTTCTTCATGTCATCCCCCAAATACTTAAACACTACCACATTTCAAAAGGATTTATTACGTATCTTTATGTTCAGACTTTGTCCTGGCATTCTGTTGATGAAGCAGCAACAAATACTTGCTTTATCAGTATTTACTTCCAGACCAATATCCATAATAACAAGGCTTCTGTGTTTTTCTTTAGTACCCAAGTTTTTGCGCAATACATTATCAGTACAGACTAGAAGCTGATCTATGCCACTCCGTTCTACCCCTCTATTCTCTTACTGAACACAGAATGTACCAGACACATCATACATATTCCAAATAACCTAACTGTTATCATGGATATAACAACCTCAATAAGAATATTACACAAAACCTCCCTTCTAATGGAATCCCAGGCTTTCATGAAGTCTATAAATGTCATATTGCCCCATGAATTCCTATTTTTTCTCAAGTATTAGATGAAGGAGAATACACGATAAGTATTTGATCTGTTACATCAAAATCCACCATGATGATCCCCCAATAATTCTGTCTACATATGGAGTTCATCTTGCCAGACGAATGCGGAATAAATTTTGTATGTTGCTGTAACAGTGATATGCCTCAATACAGCACACACACAGGTACAATGATTGACACCTTCCACTGTCAAGGTATTTTTTCCTTACTTACTTACTTACACCATGGTGCAGAGTCCTTCTTGAGAAGCTAACTGGTTTGCAGCTAGTCAAGAAATTCCCTGCATTTCACAGAACCCGAAGGTTCATTACCACACTCACAAGTGTCCGCCACCTATCTCTATCCTGGGCCTGCCCAATCCAGTCCACATACCCACATCCTGGAGATCCATCCTAATATTATCCACCCATCTATGCCTAGGCCTCCCCAGTGGTCTCTTTCCCTCCGGCTTCCCCACCAAGACCCTATAC
>Ga0123352_10001662_pt1 | contig 29995 bp, 3 predicted proteins | sample TergutLab28metaG_FD_89700 | JGI IMG/M metagenome (GOLD analysis project Ga0123352, IMG submission 89700) | Labiotermes labralis P1 segment gut microbial communities from Petit-Saut dam, French Guiana - Lab288 P1 | ecosystem: Host-associated > Arthropoda: Insects > Digestive system > Gut ... | reverse complement strand
GCCTGTGCCGCTTCTTTTTCTTTCTGTTCTTCTCTTTCTCGGATCATGTCCTGTTTGGTTTTTCTGTTAGATCCGCCTAATTTGTATCGCAATCCAACTTCTAATCCTGCAGAAAAGGTTCTTACGGTTCCGATATCCGTTGAAACGAGTAGTGGACGATATTGATTGAGGTCATCTTCGCCAAGATAGATAATGGTGCCGTGTTCATGCTTTTTGATGTTTGTAAACCCATAGTCGATATAGGCTCCAACGCTCAGATCTAACCTTCTGGAGATTTCGAACAGGAATCCCAATCCTGCTGTGGCTGCAAATCCTGTTTTGAGTTCCATATCTCCGGATGGTCTAAAGTCGTGATGTTTTCCAAATCCGTTATTGGGCATACTGTGGAGGATGATTTCTCCCCATTGCACGTATTTGCCTTGATTTTCGATATGTCCTCCGGTAACCCGATATTTTGCGGAGACCGGAATTTGCACTTTAGCGCCTATATTGGCATAGGTTCCGACTGTTTTATACTTTCCGAATTTGCCTTGAAACTGCAGCAAAAGCGGCACTTCCAAAAACAGCTTGTCTTTACGTACTTTCCAATCTCTCAAGCTAACAATCCGTTCGTGGAGATGTCCATCGCTGTCGATCAGATCCGGGAAAGAGATTGTGTACTCATCAATGGTAATATTTGTTCGGTATGCGCTTACACCAACACCTGTTCCTACGCCTACATTTTTATGGAAGAAATAGGAGTATCCTAATTTGCCTCCGTATCCGAGACCATTTTTGATCTCTGCTTGCGGGAGGGTGAATTTTAATCCTGAGGAGCCCAGAGTTCCTCCAATACTGAGGTAATGTCCTTTTTCTGCAGAGAATAATGTAGAACTACCAAGCAATAACGCTGTGATTATAATTATCTTTTTCATCTTTTTTGATTTTTTTTGTTAGACTTTTTTATCGGTTTTCCCTTCTCCACGTGCTGTGGAGAAGGGATTTTCCGAGAAATGTTATTGTTGTATGACTATTTTTTCTGTGTAAACATTACCATCTTTGGTTATGATTTTCAGGATATAAATCCCGGCCGAAAGGTTGTGAGTTTCGATGAGAATTTCACTGTTGTGTGTTGTAAATTCTCGTACTTTCATGCCCTGTTTGGTGTATAGGAAGCAGTTCAACAAGTCGTTGTCTGTTCTATCCAAGAGCATCGCCTTGGCCGTTTTTCCGAGTTCTACCGGATTTGGTGATATTACCAAGCTGACCGGATCAGGTATTCTCACCATCACAACAGTGGTATCGCACGTAAAGATTACGCTTCCGTCTACCATTGTAAGTGCTACCGAGTAGGTGCCGTTGAGGCCACCTAGTTCTTGATACCACTGACCTGTAGCTCCCGGGATTAGTACGCCGTCTCTATACCACTGGTAACCGATGATATTTCCTTCTATGTTGTCTGCCAGGATAACATCATCAAATTTGACAACAATTTTTCCGCCGATGTTCACTCTGATGGTGATGGTTTCACTTTGCTCAGTTCCGCAATCCGACGAAACGATTACATAGTACTGATCTCCTGAATTTTCTGTGGCTGAAGTGATCGTATACTCCGAATTTCTGGCATTTGGAATTGGCCTGTCGTTGCGATACCACTGGTAAGTGAGGTTTGCTCCGTTGGCTTCAACAAATAGGGTGATGCTTTCTCCCGAACAGATGGTTGCATCCCCGCTGAATGCTGTGATTCTGAGCAGAGGATCTACCTGAATCACATACTCTACCACATCTCCGGTGCAATGTTGATACTCGGGAACAATGGTATAGGTTACCGTTCCTTCGCGTTCTCCGGTGTTGTAAAGAATTTCAGCCGGTATATGGCCACGTCCGCTTGGAGTAAAGCCGGTTATATCGCTTGAAGAAGCAACGGCAGTCCATGCAAACTGTGTACTGAAAACATCCGATGTTAAGCGAAGTCCGGAACTTCTCGAACCGCTACACACTTTGTCTTCCAAAACAGCGTTGTTTACATTGGGCTTCGGATACACCTGCATATTCAGCATTTGTGTATTCGAACAGCCGTCCGTAGTAAGTTCTACTTTGTAAGTTACGATGGCTATAGTATTGGTGATATTCGTCAATCCGTTATCTTCTCTGATTTCAGTATTGCCGGATCCCGGAGATTCTAAAATCGTATTGGTCATCAGACGTTCCCAAGTCATGAACACATCTGCGGTTTTTGTTCTGCTTTCCAAAAGATACAAAACAGGTTCTCCGCTACAAACTGCCGGCAACACCAAACTGCCTTCCAACACAGGGGTTGGATTGAGTCTGATAGCAAACGTGATGGTATCTCCTATACAGGTCAAACCGTTGATAGTATATTCAGGATACACCTCTATGGTTTGATATTGAGGCTCGTACGTAGTGTTTCTCAAACGATTGCTGGTGATAAAATGACGACCCGAATTGTTTGGTAAACCGAGGAAATTAGGATTAATATCCGGTTTTCTCCACAAATAGGTTGCCTGTTGCATATCGCCTGTGAAGACGATGTGTAGATCTCCGTCATTACATACGGAAACATCGGCCACAGGGTCAATTTTCGGCGTCTGAACTACACTCACCAAGATGGGTTTAACAACACTTGAACAACTGTTTAACGACGTTGCTTTAACATAGTAAGTTGTTGTTTCTGTTGGATTTACAACTGTTACTTCGTTAGTACAATTGAAATCGCTGTAGAACTTAACTATGCTGTTTGAAGGCGTTAATCCTTGTACAATTTGTGCTTGCATAGCAACAAAGTCGAAGTCGGAGCCTGAACAAATAGGTCTTGGATTTACAACAGTGAATTCCGGTTGATGATTAATCGTGATTACAAACGACTCGGGTGTGCCCGCACATGAGAGCCCATTTGTATAGAACGGTGTTACTCTAACTGTTCCGCTGATGGGTTGAGAACTTTCATTTCTTCCTATAAATATAGGCAGATCGCCATTACCTGTAAACGGTAGTCCGATTCCCGGATTAGTGTTTGTCCACATATAGTTTACCTTGGAAACATCAGTAATGTTAGTTACAAAAGCATCTTTGATGATAAGATCACCCTGGCAGTGTTCGCCTGCCAATGCCGTTGCATTGAGAACCCGTGCTACCGGATTTACCTGTATGGTTACTCCTGTACCTACTACGTGCACCACCTGTCCGTTGGCATCCACTACGCTTACTAATTCGTAGTGTGCCGACATCACCGTGTCGGATGTATTTGACGGAGGTGTTACCGCAAAATCGTAGATAGAGTGATAGACATCGCTAATGGACATCAGAACGCCGTTTTCTCTGTAGGTTACCATAAATGGCGCTTTTCCGCCGGTAATGATAACTTCTAAACGTGTTGTTCCCATGTTACACACTTGGGTTGGATATCCAGATGCTACATGTAGGGATGTTATATTTCTTTCTCCCACGTTCACAATGAACGTAACGCTGCTTTCACAGCCGTTTGCATTTTCGGCAGTGAGCGTGATGCGAGCAATACCTTCGGATACCGCTACAATACGAGCTTGCGTCGGATCTATACCGTCTTGTGTAACAGTGGCCACAACCGGATTATCGCTTACCCAATGTTTAACCGTACCATTGGTAATGGTGCTGGTTACATCGTGGAAGTTAGTTACAGCCAACGTTCTTGGAGAAAGATCCATGGTAATAACAGGCAATGTATTAACATTAACCGTTACATTTTGGCCGGCACTGATACAGCCGCCTGCTTCCGTGTAAACGGTATATACAACGCTGGTTGGTGCAGAAGAATTGCTGGTCAGAATTTCGCTGATGAGCATGAAGTTTCCATGGCTAGGCAATTGCTCAATGTTGGCATTGGGCTGGCGATACCATATAAAACTTGCTCCAGGCGTTGCACTGGTGATCTGATAAACAAATGGCATACCGCTACAAATATCCCCCGGAGTGAGCGTAGAACTTAGAGAAGGCGTAGGATGTACAACCAAATCTACAAATTCTTCTCGGCTACAACCTTGGAACGTTGTAGTCACTTTATAACGTACCGCTATCGGAGCAGTCGTTGTATTGGTCAATACCTCATTGATAATACCCGTGCCATCGGTACTTGCGCCCGTTGAAGGCGTAATACCGGTTACCGCATCGCGAGACCATACGAATGTTACTCCATTGGTTTGCGAACGGGCTACATAACGGAATGTTTCGCCGCTACAGATTCTGCCACCGTTCAAAGGTGTGCTCAGTTCCGGAAGCGGATTAACCGTTACACGTACATACTGCACGTGCTGGCAACCGGCATTACTTAATGTAAACCGGTAAGTTACCGTTACAGGGTTTGGTGTAATATTGGTCAATACTTCGCTTATAGAACCACTACCTGCTGCGCCCGGCTCCAAAATACCGCCTGCACTCAAGCGCTCCCAGCCAATGGTAGCTGTGCCAACGTTGGATGAAGGAGCAGTATAAGTAAATGTATTGCCACTGCATAGAGTGAGAATTGACGGAATATTATTCAACACAGGAACAGGATTAACCGTTACAACCAAAGTGTCTGTTTTGCTGCATCCGCCTGCACTCATCGTAATTTGGTACATAACCTCTACCGGAGCACCTGCAGTGTTGGTTAATCGCTCTCTGATTTGAGAACCGTGTGCATTGCTTAAGGCAACATTGCTGATGCCGGCCACCGCTGCACGCGACCAAGTGAAGGTTACGTTAGAGACATTAGATTCAGCCGTATAAGTAAACATCTCTCCACAGCAAATGCTCTCTGCTTTCGAACTGATCAGCTCAGGAAGCGGAGTAACCGTTAGCAAAACTTCTTTCATTTCGCTTACACAACCGTCTGTCGAAGTTACTCTAACAAAATAAGTAGTTGTCTCAGTTGGAGTTACAACTGTTACTGGGTTAGTGCCGTTGAAATCGCTGTAGAATGTAACGATGCTGGTTGCCGGCGTTAATCCTTGTATGATCTGTGCTTGTTGAGCAGCAAAGTCGAAGGCTGTTCCGCCACAAATAGGTCTTGGATTTATAACCGTGAACACCGGTTGAGGATGAATCGTAATTACAAACGATTCCGCCGGGCCTTGACATGAGAGCTGGTCTATATAGACCGGTGTTACTCTGATGGTTCCGCTAATGGAGTCGAAACTTTCATTTCGTCCCATAAACACAGGCAGATTACCATTACCCGTAAACGGAAGTCCGATTCCAGGATTGGTATTGGTCCACATATAACTCACTTTCGAAACATCGATAACGTTGGTTACAAAAGCATCCTTGATGATCAGACTGCCTTCGCAATATGCTCCGGCTAATGCCGTTGCATTGAGAACCCGTACCTCCGGATTCACCTGTACGGTTACTCCGGTACCTGTTACGTGCACCACCTGTCCGTTGGCATCGGTTACACTTAGTAATTCGTAGAGTACCGTTGTTACCGCATTGGAGGTGTTAGCCGGCGGAGTTACCACAAAATTGTGGATAGAGCGATATACATCGCTAATGGTTCTGGTTGTTCCGGCTTCTGTGTAGGTTACCGTAAACGGTGCTTTTCCACCGGTAATGGCAACTTCTAAACGGGTTGATCCCAGGTTACACACTTGTTCCGGGCTTCCCGATGCCATAACCATAGAAGCTGTATTTCTTTCTCCTACGTTCACAATAAACGTAACGCTGTTTTCACAACCGTTTGTATTTTCTACAGTAAGGGTAATGCGAGCAATGCCTTCGGATACGGCTACGATACGAGCTTGAGTCGGAACTACACTGTCTTGTGTAACGGTAGCCACAGTTGGATTATCGCTAACCCAATGTTTTACCGTACCGGTAATGGCACTTGTTACATCGTGGAAATTAGTTACAGCCAAGTTTCTTGGAGAAAGATTCATGGTAATAACCGGTAGCGGATTAACGTTTACCGTTACCTCTTGCCTATCACTGATACATCCGTTTGCTTCAACATGAATGGTGTATACAACACTCGTTTGTACAGAAGATTTGTTAGTCAGTGTTTCGCTAATCCACATGGTATTTCCTTGGGTAGGCAGTTCCTCAATGTTTGCATTAGGCTGGCGATACCACACAAAACTTGCTCTTGGGGCTGCACTGGTAATCTCATAAATAAATGGAGAACCACTACATATTGCAGGAGCAACAACATCAGAAACTTGAGGTCTCGGATTAACCGTTACCATTACAGTATCCGTTGCTTGACAGAATCCGTTTTGAGTCATCGTAAAGAGATACTTCACATTTTGAGCTACATTGCTCGTATTGGTCAACACTTCATTGATAACTCCCGATGCGCCGGCTGTTACAGGCTCTTGAATGTTCGCATTCGGAAGACGCTCCCAACTGAACAACATGCCCTGAGTGGTGCTGTATGCAACATATTCAAATTCCATTCCTGTACAAATCGCAGGAGGAGTTGTTGTACTGCTTAAAACAGTCGGAGGATAAGAGGTAATGGTGAAATTACTCTCAATACCCACACAGCGACCCGACGATGAAACCGGAGTCACTCGGTAATATGCAATCAAAGGATTATTGGTCGGATTAACAATATCGGATACCGAAATATTACCCGTACCATTGGTAGCCAAACCCGGAATACTCACACCGCTCACACGCTGCCAGTTGTAGCTACCTACAGAGGTTCCGGTGAACGTTATATTCAAATCAGCACCATTACATATATGCTGGTCAACAATAGTATTAACAACAGGAGTAGGCTCTATGCTGATAGTAAATTCAAGCGTATCACTGAAGCAAGTTATGCCGGCATTTTCAAATTCTGCAAAAGCATGATAAGTACCCGTCAAAGTCGAAAGGCCCGAATTAGTGGCTACAAAGCCCGGAATAAATTTGATACCATTGGTAGTTGGCAGAATCGAATTACCGTCTACATGCGCCCAACGATATAAAGAACCGGATACATCACCGTCTAAAACAATAGCCGGAACAACTTGCCCCGTACAATAAATCTGATCAACGATATGGTTGATATGAAGACGAGGATTAACTGTGATAAAGAAACTTTCGGTAACACCATCACAGTTGTTTTTGCGAGGAGTAACTTTAACATGAAGCACAATAGGCTGTGTGGTATGGTTGCGAAGAGCATCCACTTCGATATACGGACGTGTTCCGCTCAAAGGAAGACCAACGCTTGGACCATTATCTATCGTCCAAACAAAAGTAGTAGCTGCACCACTAGTATTGGTTGGATCTTCAAAATCAATACGGAAAGGTGAACCGCTGCAAAGTGTCGTGTCTTTCAACTCTTGAACAGAAGCCAAGGCTCGCAATGGAACAAATACAGTATCTACAGAATGACAACCGTTAGGACGAATAATAGTTACCGCATAACGCAAGATCGTATCGTGTGCTATCGGATTGCTTTCAAAATCAAAGGTAAATAGCGGACGAGCCACACTGGTTTTGTTTAAGAAATCAGCAGGATCCCAAATATAGCTATAATCTTTAATCGGGAAATCCCCTATCTCAGTACCGACTGCCATTTGGCAAATAGGATCCGGTTGATTCGTAATCTCGTAAACAGGAACTCCAACAGCAACCTGCGAAGATTCTGCAAGGAACGGATTGAAAGAACCCACAACAATATTGTCTTTGCGCAAAACAACTATCATATTACAAACATTCTGGAAATAAGGAACATTCGCCATAATGCGGAAAGGAACACTATCATTGTTCGGAACTCCGACAACAGTCAAGCCACTCATGACACCTTGAACAGGCTCGTAATAAGCACCGTTCCAGAACATCAACTCCATCGTCAAACGACCGGCATCGGTATCGCCATCATTCACTATCCAACCCTCAATCACAACACGTTCTGTTGTAGGATCGTTATAGCGGCTGCGTGCCGATATCTCCGAAGAAAGGTAAACATCTAATTTTTCCATAGAAATCGCTACCGAATCTTCACTACCAAATTCTAAAACTTGGCAAGTTATACCCATACAAGTCAACCAGCTGGCCAGTCCTGTGCGAACAAAAATATGCGAAGTTTCAGTTGTCCAGTCCTCAATATTAGTAGGACGTAAAACTAAATTGAAATCAATTTTTGCACCAATAGGTGTACTATTAGGAAGCGTAGCAGTCAAACGTTTGCCATCCTGGGTAAAGGTAAGACTTGGCATTACGATCTCTTCTAACACCATATTGGTTGGAAGGTCTATGATAGCATAAACGTCACTTGCGGCAGATCCTGCTTGCAAAAATGTACCTCTTAAATGAACAAGGCCGTTTGCACCCGCACCGCCGGTCATCGGTTCGATAGTTAAATCTAAATCTTCAATCCAATACGCTGGAGGAGTCTCAAGACCAAAGATACGAACCGGGTGCTCGGTAGCAATATGCTCTGTATGAGCTATATCGCAACCGCCGCTGCCCAAAAACACCATAGGAAGCTGCATCCCATTTTGCACACCGCAACCCATAAACAGCTGGAAGCGAACGTAAGCATTGGCAGCATCACCGACAGCACCAAAGCCTAACAAAGCACGGCTATCGTCGAGCTTAATGCTCAAAACTCTACTTTCTATGGAAGTACTCTGAACATTACCCCATGCACCATTACCAAATTTTACTTGAGGAATATAAGCGTGGTCAAAACCGAAACCTCGTAATTCAAAATCGTCAAGGTTTATACGAATTTCCAAATTGCCAACATGGCTCAACAAAGCGTTCATGAAAGATGCCTCAAAAGTCACCGGTTCGCAAAAAGTATTGGTGTTACCTGCCGCATTCGTTACATGATCAACAGTAGCTGCAAAACGAATAGGCGCCGTCGAAGGTGCAAAACTTATATTGGTAGAAGTCACACCTGCAATAACTCCCGGCGAATTATATTGGGCATAACCCTGAAGAGGGTCAACCGGGTAAGTAACTCTACCCATGCCGTATCTAACCGTAAGATTTTGAGTACTGGAGCAATCTGTGTACGAGCAAGAAAGAATAAAATCAAGGAAGCCACCTGTACCGGCCGAAGTAGTTATATCACCTATTTTTATCCAGTATCTATTCGACGAATACTGTACAAAAGGAGCATCGACAACCGAATTATCGGAAACACGGCGAAGTTCTACCGGAGTTACACCGGCAGGAACCTGTACGGATATCCACGAGTTGGGAAGCATACGCTCGCTCCAATAAGCACTGTTGTTGGTAATACGAAGCATCCATTCTGCTCTTGGACCGGCAACAACATGCGAAGCAACAGGAGCCGAAATCGCATAGTTGTAGGGATAATGTACATTTACATAAGGAGCGGCACCTAGAGTTATAGTTGTTGGATTTGCAGTTGTGCTTAACGTGGTGTAAGAGGCTGTTATTGCTCTGTTAATATTAGCACTAGTAGAACTAGAATTAGTATTAGTGAAATTGATAGCTCTGGCATTGGCAAGGAAGTGATAGCCTGAGCCTCTAAGCTCTGCCATTATATCTTCGGGTGCATTCATTCGCAGAATGGTGGTTCCGTTTAAGTATTCAACTGTATAATGTGTAGCAGAATCAAGTGTTCTTGCAATTTCGTTGCCTATCACAGTGCCGTTAAGAACGGATCGCACACTGTTGATTTCTAAAAGAGTAGGGAAGGTTGCCACAACCTCTGACGACCAGTCGATAGCACTTGGGCGATACTCGCCACCTCTCAGTAAGGACATATAGTTCTGGAGGTGCGTTGGTCCTGTCCAAGTACCGCTACTAGTTCTTCTATCCATAACCACCACAGTATTCAGAGCAGCGTTATGGTAGAATGACCAAGTGCCTCCCTGATTATTATCATCGAATGTAGAATTATAAACGAAAGCCTGCTCTAATCGCGGACCGCAACCTGCGCCTATTGTTTCACGTAACCTTAGTCTCAGTACCGCGTCTGCCACACCGATTCTCGGAGCGCTTGCATTTGTTCGTCCATATATCTCTAACCTGATTGAGTCGTTCGCCTGCAAAATGCTGTGACCTGCAGCTATCAAATAAGGTGCAATGTTTACGGTTACTCTGGAAGCTGTCCAGTCCACGTCGGCAGCATCAATCTCAATATCCGCCGTTATCGCATCGTTGACAAACAGAGAAGCGCCGTATGTTGCGCTTAAATCACGTACAAAAAAATTATTCCTCCATTCAATCTCAAAACTCACCATATCGGTTGACAAAATCTCCGTATTATCACTGAGGGTTCTTATTTTTGATACGAAGACGAAATTATCATGAGCATCTAAAGCTCTCAGGTTGAAGCCAGAAGCTCTGGCCTCTTCCACATCGGTTACTCTATTGGTTTTGGTTATGTCGGTATAACCAAAGGTTCTGCGCTCTATTTCCAAACCTCGTCCTTCTTCACTCCCTCCAATCCAACCGAATCTGGTGCAAGGTGCTGAAAGCACAATATATTCAACTTCTTCACTAGCACAACAAAATTGTTGCATCGTTCCTGTTTTTCCGTAATCAAGTTCATGAGATACATTAACTCGTCTGTTCGCATCGGAAACACTGGTTCCATTTGCTACCACTGCAACTACAACCGAATAATTGGGTAGACTATTAGTTAAAGGATGCTTGAATCTTATTGTTTGAGAATTTATGATCTCAATGTTGGCAAGTGGCACAGAAGTACCGTTTATACTCAAAGGGGTTGTAGCAGCATTGTCGAAATTCATGTCCGCAGGCAGTGTAATGGTTACCCAAAAATCGCTTGTGCCCGAAGTACCGGCTTGTGAGACAAGAAAGCTTCTGCCGTTTGCTTCTGCCGTGGCAGCAACACCAAAAGACAAATTGGCATGAACGCCGGGAGAAAAGTTAAGTGTAGACATCCGAGGATTTGTAACGCTGCTATAACCCCATGATCCCGTCTGCCTGTAAGCATCCCAACTCGTCGTACCAGGGCTGTAAAGTGTTGAGGGGATAAAAGTTAGTGCGGTTCCTTGGAAATTAGTGTAGAGCAACGCTGTCCTTTCGAAGGCAGCGGGCATCAATGCGTTTAGGCTTGTAGAGGTAGAAGCAGGTCCACAAGTAGCACCACTCGAAGGATCCAAATGGTCAAAATTAATATTCCATTCGATGGCATAGCGTACCCTTCCACCTACAGGAATATCGTTCCATTTACCATCACCGCTTAAATCGCGTAAACCTGCTGCTTCGTAGTGTGTTGCCATTGCGATATTGTCTAATTGACTAAAATCAATCACCCAAACCTCGTTTGGTGCGGTAGCTATATTTGTCTTCGTGAGAAAAATAGTGTCGGTAGCGCCACCGAGTCCGGTAGCCACTGTTCCGTTAGGATTCAGAAGATATACTCTTTTATAATCATACCAAGTAGCGTCTCCTACACGATTGGTTGTTGTTGTAGTGTTTACTGCTTCTTGCGTACGTACAGCCTGAATTATGCCTCCGGCAGTTGAATTGTTCTGTATTTCGCGAACAAATCGACCATTATTTGTTGGGCTGGTAGGATTTGTTTGAGGGGATGCATTGTTAAGAGCAACAGAAGTTGTAATAGTAGGTGCAACCGTTGATCGATATTGCACAGTACCGTTGGCTGCAGTTTGAATAGCACAGAAATTTTCTCCGTCTCCAAAAGCAAACGTATAGTTTATATTGACTGTAGAATTGAATTCCGATATGGTAACTATTTCGCGTAGAAATATAGATTCGTTAAAGCCTAAATTGCCGCCTGCATAGCCACCAATCACAGCAAACGCATTTGCGCGCGTAATAATGTATTCGAAGCCGGTTGCATGGGGAGTTATAGTTACAGCGGGAAGCGGAGTCCATGAAATTCCGTCGCGACTTCCTTCAATTCGAGAAACCGAAAAGATGGCAGGGTTGCTCACAGTGGCTATTACCCGAATATTGTTTACATGCGAATTTCCAACCGATTGTTGTATTCTAATAATTCTATTTCCGGTGGACTCCACATTCGTAGTAACAGTTTGAAAACCGGTGGGGAAGATTGTGAGCATGTTCGGATCAGAGATATTCGCAAGGGTACTCGTACTACTTTCGAAAAGAGGTGTTGTCGTCACCGCATCTGCAAAGTACCTGTACTGTATAATACGGCTTGCTGAAGGCGTAGCTGTTAATGCATCGCAAAGCCCCATCACATGCACGAATCGAGTTGCGGGTGTGACGGAAAGCAGCGGCAAGTTTATGCGCCCTGTACGCCCGTCAGGACTCAAACTAATAAGATCGGGAGTTGTCTCCAGCAACACAAAGCCTGCGGGGACTTCTACCTCTAATACGCCAGTATTAACGGCACTGTTGGCAAATCCTGTGACCTCAAAGATCGCCGGATTACCCATAAGCACCACTCTAGGGTTTTCTAATCCCGGAGTGATAGTGACGCCCTGCGCTTTAAGCACCATTTGTGGCAACAAAAGCATCACGAACATCATGAACATAAGAGCCAAGCTTGTTCGGCTCCTACGGTTTTTTTGTAGTTGTTTTTTCATACTTGTTAATTTTGGTTTCATTTTTTTTACATGTTTAAAAAATAAACTTGCTATGTTTTTGCGAGTTTGCGGGAATTGGAGTGATGAAATTTGGGAGGTTTCAAAGTTTGGGAGGTTTCAAAAGTTGGGAGGTTTCATCGTATCTTTTTTTTTCAAATTTAATGCAGAGATACAAAAAGCGTGCAAAGATACGAAGAATTTTTGAATTAAACAAATAATTTGTGATAATTTTCAGGAAATGGCGATTAAATTATCTACAAATCAACGAATTAAGCGGTATTGATTATATGCGTTTAGCAATGTCTAAATTGTTTACAATATTTCGAATTGCTATTTTCCGCCAAGTTGGTGGAATTTTCTTCAACAAGTTGTTGAAAAATTTTGGTAGTATGTCGATTTTTAGCTTGCAAAAATACATTTTTTTTGATCTTTGCAAAAAAAATAGGGTATTGCAAAAATTATCTTGTATCTTTGCATTAAATTTGCAAGAAAAAAGATACGATGAAAGCACCAACTTTCAAAACAAAATGTACGGTTAAATTACAAAAATCCCCGACCAACAAAAATGATTATTATTTATTCATCGAAGCTTATCCTGTTTTTGAAAACGGCAAAGGAAAGCCCAAACGAAAAGCAACGTTTATCAATCGTGTTGTCAGTACCGTCATCTGGGACACCAAGAAAAACACTCGTGGCGGCAACCACAAACCCAAACTAAATGTTGAGGGCGTAATCCAATGCCGCAGCAAAGTCGATCAACGAAGTGCGTTGTTTGCGGCCCAAGTCTGTATAGGAATGCAAGACGAGTACAACAAAAAAGCCCTATTCCCCGAACACTACAAAAAACAACAGGAGCAATACGCTCGTGAGCAAGTAAACGTATTACCATTCGTTACAGATCTTATCAAAAAGAAAGAATCCATGCTAACACGCGGAACGATGCGGGTTTGGGCTAACTTCAAAAAGAAATATCAAGAATTTGAAGGCTCAAACAAAATCACATTCGGTGAGATAAGCAGAGCCACAGTAGACGAATTTGCGACGTTTATCGCTACGTTCAAAAACAAAAAAGTTGATAAACTCGCGGCCAATACGCAAAAATCAATGCTCCGCTGTTTCCAAGCGGTATTAAATGAGGCGTACAAAAATGAATACATTTCGTTCAATCCCAATCACGTTATGCCGACAATCAAAGGTGATCAAAAACAAAAGCAATTCCTAACATTGCCCGAACTGCAAGCCTTGAACAATACCGTATGCGAGAACGACACCGTAAAGCGAATTTCACTGTTTTCCGCACTCACAGGCTTGCGACATTCCGACTGCGTTCGCTTGTGTTGGGAAAACATCGCAGACGACGAAATTCCAAGCATCAAATTTGCTCAACAAAAAACGAAAGGTTTTGTTTACACTTCAATTTCAAGAGAAACAAGAACCTTGTGCGGCGAGCGAAGAGGCGAAAAAGATCAAGTTTTCGAAGGCGTAGATAGGTCGCAGTTTTGCAATACGATTATTGACAGGTGGGTTAAAAAAGCCGAAATAAAAAAAGACATCACATTCCATTGTTTCCGACACACATTTGCAACCCTGCAATTAACGCTCGGCACAGACATCTATACCGTCAGCAAAATGTTAGGACACTCTGATATAAAAACCACGCAGATATACACCCAAATCGTTGATGAAAAAATACAACAAGCGGCAAATGTAATCAAATTAAATCACACTCCCGAAAAACAATAAAGCACATACAAATCCCGTTCAACCTCAACATACCGTCTGCCGATGTCAGTAGTTCGTTAATGTCGGATAAGTTGGCTGTACTCTCAAGTAAGTTCTCAATAACCTGCTCTAATATTTCTATGACCAGTACTTTATCACGCATAAATAATATCTTGCATAATACGTTTTAGGAAAGAAGGACGTAAGTTATTATGCTTTCTTACTACATCAACAGGAGCACCAAAGAACTTCTCGAGTTCCATCGGGAACTCCACAAGAGATTTTAAACCAAGAGATTTACCTTCGTAGTAAATGTCTATATCACTACCTTCCGTTTGTTCACCACGAGCCACAGAACCGAAAATACCAATGCATTCAACACCGTATTCCGAGGAATACAGTTGCTTGAACTGCTTTAGTTTGTTTAAATATTCCGTCTGTGTTTGCACTTGTATATGATATATGAACGATACAAAGTTGCGATTTTTTTCTTGAATTTACAAAATTTTTGTACTTAAATTCACAATTTTTTGTATTTTGTAGATTGTATGGCTCAAATGATTAGAAAACTTTTTTTTTGCGGACTCCCAGCCCACGGCCTTATATTTGCAAGAAAATTGCAATAAAAAAGTATAAAGTGTTGATGTTTATACGGTATTTGAAATCTCCCAAGTTTCATCACCCCAATTCCCGCAAACTCGCAAAAATATAACAAGTTTATTTTTAAAACATGTAAAAAAAATGAAAACAAAATTAACAAGTATGAAAAAACAACTACAAAACCATAAGAGCCTATCAGGTTTCGCTCTTATGCTCGTGATGTTCGTGATGCTTTTGATGCCGCAAACGGCACTGAGAGCGCAGAATGTTACTATCAGCCCGGAAGATGTTCCCAGAGTGGTGCTTATGGGCAATGCAATATCTTTTGACCTTACATTATTCTCCTCCGCTGCAGTTAGTGCAGGTGTGTTGGAAGTAGAAGTACCCGCAGGCTTTGAGCTGTTGGAGACCACTCCCGGCTTTATTGCAGGCAGTTTGAGCCCCGACAAACGTACAGGGCGTATAAATCTGCCACTGCTCGCCCTCACAAATACGGCTCAAACCGTGCATGTGAAACCGCTTTGCGATGCAAACACAGCAGTGCCTATGACAAACCGAGTTGTAAGGTATAGGTACTTTCTAAATGCTACAGCGCCAACACCGCTTGTGTCGAGGACAACAGATCCCATTCAGACGTTTTCTGACCCGATTTTGAATGTAACCTATCCCGAGGCGGATATTGTTCCTATCGGCAGCGCTCAAACACGAGTTTTTAAAATAGAACAAACCTTGGAATTTGCACATGTAAACGCTATTAAAGTAAGCGCAATTGTGCCCCCTGCCGGCTTTTTAATTTCTCAAGTTGAAGTGAGCCGCAACGGAATTGCATGGATCACCCTTCCTGCCGCAGCTTTAACTGAAACTGCAAGCGGCTACGAATATATTATTACCCGCGAAAACACGTTTCTCCCGCTCGGCGACTATATAGACAACAATTTAGGTCATGCCGAAGCCGTATTTATACGCGAAACGATTACCCTTCTGCAATGCGGTGGAGGTAATGTGCAATATACGTTTGCTTATGGCGACGGAGTTGATTTTTGTGCCCCTGTAGCCGGTGGTGGTGTGACTTATGTTGAACAGGATGTGACTTATATACCCGATATTTGGATGCCGGTCGGACCAACGTACCCTTCTTCGCCAACCAATACCGGACGTTTGAGAATTGCAATCCAAAACAATTCTCTCAGCAGTTTGGCTACTATGCACGACATGTTTGTGCGACATGCCAGCGTTGCCTCGAGACGTTTTCATCAAGCCTGGTTGACTGATGCAGCGGGTGTACCGATACCCGGTCCCGGCGGAGCCACCGATACAATATTCTTGTTTCTTTCCGCACCCGGAACAAGCGCTACTGTTGAAGTTCGCTTCGACAGTTTGAACGATCCTGCCTACGCAGCTGCCTACGCAGCAGCAGGATTGTCGGATTTGACCGACAACGGCAGATTTAGCGACCTTGAACAGGGGAAAACGGTCTATTATACGATTACTTACAGTATTGTATTAGGCGGAACTACCAACGGAACTTGCGGATCAGCTATTTATTCCGCAGGAACGGCAACAGGAATCCTTTTTTATAAAACGTTTTGTATGGGAAGTTATGCCTCATTTTCGAGACCTTACAATGCTTCTCCCAACGGCCCCACTACCAATGCATATACGGGAAGAGCTGTTAATGTAACACATCTTGTCGATATGGCTATAGCGCCAACCCCCAATCTGATCCCCGATCAAACGGTAGCACAAATTAGCTTTAGGCCAGCCGTGGCTGCCACAGGTTCTAATGATGTAATTAGTGGTGACGGGATGAACCGTGCGTTGTATGATCAGGCTAGAGGCCTGAGAACTTCTGCCAAAACCAGTGAAATGTGGTTATCTTTTGTATTGCCCAAAGGCTTGAAATTTGTGGCGGATCCTGCTGCGGAATTTCCTACCAGTCATGGCGGAGTGCCTACGTTTCGTACCGGTGGCACGCTCAATACCACCACCAATATATGGACAGGCGGAACCGAAATCAATTTGGCAAATGTTACGGTAGTCCCGGCAAGTGCTACCTCTACAACCGGAGATACTATTCGCATTCACTTAGCAACGGGGACAGCGGGGATGGCAACGATTTTTCTGAATCAAACATTCAGACTTCCTGTGGTTTGCGTTGATCCCACTATAGTAAACCAGGACATCATTGCCTTTATAGATTTTGCTTGGGGGCAGTTGGGCGCCTACGAGGATGTAACGAAAAACCGCTCAAGTTGCGCAGTTACCAGGGTACCTTATATAGGAGTGTTGCCTTGCACCACTGTGGGATTAACTTCATTTGAAATTGAACGCCAAACCTTTGGTTTTACAGACGCAACCAAAGCGACAAGAGCTACAATAGATACCGCAAAAGCACGCGGCTATAATCTTAAAGTTCTTACGCCTTTTGATGATGTGCATTTTATAGGCGAAGCCATTGTGGGCACCGCTATGCCTTTGTCGGGCAGCAATATTTGGGTGGATGTTTTTTGGTCTCATGCTTCAAGGTCCGTGAATGTTATTACCGGAGATTTGGAGGCGGTATCCATTTATTTAAATGGTAGCGCTACGCCTATTACGATGCCGGCAACCGGTGTTATCTATTCTTTTGTAGGCGGTCTGCAGCGCTATCGTTTCGATATTGCCCCTGCATTGTTGACTTCGTTTACGGATTTGAATGCAGGCGACGAGATTAAAATAGTGCTCAGCCTTCGCGGTACGATCACCATGCCTATCGAAATCCAAACCATATTTCCAACTATGCAGATTGCGGCCAATGGCGTAGAGTGTTCGCCCGTTATGAACAGTATGCAGATTTTTGATAATAGAAGACTCAATAACCCCGGTTGTCGAGTATCCGTCTGCATGCCTGAGCTTATCCAACATGATAGAACCACAACAGTGCCTGTTTTTAATCACGCTATACAGTGGGCTATGGGTGCTCCATTAGCTACCTGGACCGGAGGCGAGTTTCGCCCCGAAGCGGACGATTATTCGCCAATTACAATAAGTTATCCGATGTTGATTAGAGTAAATTCGCTGAGTCGGGCTATGACAGGCAGCGGAAGAACCACTATGGTCGCCGGAGTCGTACCTACATCCGATTACACGGTTACATACTCCAATGGTCGCACGATCATAACCATTCTTCAAGCGGAGGTTGACAGATTAAACTATATGCACACAGCCGGTTCAGCCGGTATAGGTTATAATGCGAGCATTGATGTGATTCATCCGACTATTGCTGATGAGATTCATCCTAAAATCGCCGGCTATAGCTTTACAAACTTCCCCACCTCAGAAGTGCCTCAATTTCAAAACGTCGCCAATCTGAGTACCTCCAATCTCGGTAATGGAGGATCTATAGGGCGTCCTTTCACTCACACCATTACTCCTGTTCCTGCACATATTACTCCTGTAGGCGCAAGCGCAGAATGGCGATTGCAGATCAACAATTTGAGTGCTTGGGCATCTACCAACCGTGTGCTTCCCAACTCATGGTTAGCGGTAGAAACGCCTGCCGGTGTAACGCCTGTGCAGCTTCGCCTTGCTTCCGATAATTCGATTGTTCCTGCTTCGTTTGAGCAGTATGCTCCAAATAAATACTGGATCAAAATTGGAGATATTACAACCAATACGTCCAATATCGCCGAATTTATTTTATCTTGCTCCTACACGGTTTGTGCCGGAACGCCTACACTTACGGTTAGATTCGGTGTGAGTAGAGTGGATTACCCTGCCGACCCTGACCAGGGTTATGCCCAAGCTCCGTATTTCTCGCCGGGTGCTTTGAGAGGCATATCCAGCGCTCAATTGAGCTTCACGCCTCCAACAGTTCGTTTTGCGGCTCGTGTGGATCATTTTCCAAATCAGATCAACAACACCAACAGGTTTTGCGATACGTTGACCTTCGAAGCTTATTTCTCCAACGCTTTGGTTGCCGAGGTTGGCAATTTGGAAGTTCGTGTAAACTTTACCGATCCCGAATTAGCGGGCTATAGTTTTTACAGCGGTTTTATTCCTCAGGTTAGGTTTGGTAACGGTGCGTGGGTTAATGCTCAGAGTGCTTCCATAAGTGCCGGCGTTTTGCGTATTGTATTAGGCAACAGCCGTGTTTTGTCTGCCTTTGGTTCTGCCAATGATGCCGACAAGGCCTGGGTTCGCTTCAAGATGCGTATGGCTTGCGGTGTAGAAAATGCCATGCAGATTCCTATGCAGATGTTGGGCAGCAGCGGTTGCGGTGCTGTTCAGACAGAAAACGTGGTTACCGATCGTCAGATTCGTATCCATGGCCTCACGCCTCCTCCCGATTTCTGGATTCAAAATTTATCCTTGACTATCGACCCCATGACCGGTGGTGCCGGTGGAAGCGGTCTTATGAATTTAAGAGGTGAATATGTTCAGGCACAACCTGCCGGAACCGGTGTTATGGCTATCATAGATCTTCCACCTAATACAGTGTTAGACAGTGTGTTGATGCCAAGTGTCTACTTCAGTCAGAATGGCAGACGTTTGACATCTTTGCTTCCTTCTACTACGCCTCCAGGTACTGTATTTCCGTTCAATTTACAGTTACGTCCGACCAATATCGAGGATTGGACAACGGATACGTTGCATGCTTATATTCGCACAGGCTTGATTAACCAGTTGATGTGCGACGGTTTGACTTGTGAAGTTTTAGAAGTTGGCGACCGTTACGATTCTGTCGCGATTAGTATGGAAAAATTAGAGGTTCGTCTTTCTTCGGAGATCCAGGCCAACAGCCGCTATGGCGATCCGACTACGGAGCGCGTAGAAATTACGGGCTTTTTGGTTAACGATGGAAGTGCCGCAGCGGGTCGTTTGACGATGGACTTGTTGTACTACAACGGTATTTATTACGAGCCTGTTAGTGGTGTTGTAAGCGGTTTGAGCGTTGCCGGCGTTCCGGGCAATGACAGTGTTCCTTTCCGCATTGTGGTCAACGTTTCTCATTTGCAGGATGTTTGTAATATGGTTGTTGTTTTGCGCAGAAACAATACGGTTGTGGGTTCTTTCAATCCGTTCCTTGCCGAAGATTCGGAAGTGATTGTTCCTGTTCCTAACTATAAAATTACGCTTCAACCGGATCCTATTTGCCAGTTGGCATTCAATACGCCGATAGGAGATTTGCCTATTCGTGATTACCGATACAGTTGGGATCCTGCTGATTTTCTAAGCAGAACTAATATCACTCAGACACTCTTTACCTATAATTTTGAAGATTTTCCTGTTGCTAACGATACGACGTTGATTTATTTGAAAAGTATTATTCGTCCCAACGGATGTATCTCTGTGGATACTGTTTTTGTACCTTTGCGTGGTCTGGCTTCTGTTCAGGATTTACAAGACACCACGCTTTGTAGCGGATCACCTTTCCGTATTGACTTTGAAGATCCAACCAATACGGGAGGCGCTGCTACAACCTTTGTTTGGACTGTGGAAAATGGTCCAAGCGTTGGTCTTCCTCTGTCCGGAACACGTCCGTTTATAGAGGTGGATAATATTCGTAATAATACTACCCAGCCTATTGTTGTTCATGTTCGCGTAACGCCTCGCAAAAACAACTGTGATGGTGTTACCAAAAGTTTCTTTATCACGGTTAATCCTCGTCCTCGTATCAACTATATCGTTGATCAAAACTATTGTGCAGGTCAAATTGTACCGGCTTTTGTTTTGGACGGCAATATCTCCGGTTCTATGTACCGTTGGGCTCATAAAGATGGCGAGTCTATTTTGGCTGCTACCGGCGGTATCAGTGTGATTCCGGGCTTTATCGCCAATAACTCCGGTACGACTATCCTCTCGGGCAACTATTATGCTTTTGCAGAATATGAAAACGCCGGTTTGTCTTGTTACAGCGATACGATGAATTTCAGAATGAGTGTAGAACCTTCACCTATTGTGAATACGGTTCTTGACCAACATTTATGTCATAACGCCAACTTGAACATTGTGTTCAGCGGCACTTCGGTTGGCAGCTACAACTGGCAACGCGTGAGCGGTTCGAGTATTCCGGGTTTGGCTACCAACGGAACGGGTAATATTTCGGTATCGGGTATTGTTAATCCGACCAATAATCCTTTGGTTGCTAATTACCGTGTGATTCCGATTTCAGCATCGGGTCAGTGTATGGGTATTGAAGGTAATTTCAGAATTACGTCTTATCCTCCAACTGTTTTAAGCAGTTCGAAAACTCCTCCTACGATCTGTAGCGAAACTGTGTTTGAGTATACTGCTCACAGCACCACTCAAGGCGTTTCGTTCAGTTGGGAGCGTTTGGCCAATGCCAACATTCAAGAGCCTGTAACTACGCGCTCGTCGGCTGTTATCAGTGAGGTGCTCACCAATACGAGCAATGTAGCTCAAGATGTTGAGTATCGTTTTACGATGGCTCAAGACGGTTTCTGTCAGGCCACCGATATTGTAACGATAAGAGTTAATCCTAAACCACAAATCACTAATATTGCTGCTTCTTCAATGTGTAGCGGCAGTACCTTTGCCTTTACTGCGGCCACCAATGTTCCTACTCCGATCATTCGTTGGGAGCGTTTGGATGTAGCCGGTATTTTGGAAGCTCCAAGAGAAGGCAACGGTGCTATCAGTGAAGTACTCACTAATATCACCACTAATCCTGTAACGGTAACCTACGTTATCACTACGGAGAAAGACGGCTGTATCAACGATCAGCAGTTGCGTGTAACGGTTAATCCTACTCCGGAGTTGAGCAGCAGTTTGGTTCCGAGAGAGGTTTGCAGCGGTACTCCTTTTGTTTACAATGCACGCAGTGCCACTCGCGGCGCTACGTTTACGTGGACACGCACAACTCCTGCCGGCATCACCGGCGGCACCACTTCGGGCAGCGACGGTAATATTGATCAAACCTATATTAACACTACTACAGCTCCGATCCGCATCACCTTCAGTATTACCACTACGGCTAATGGCTGTAGCAATACGGAGACTATTGACCTTACGGTTAATCCTGCCGTAGTTATTACAAGCCCATTGACAGATGTTATGTGTAGCCACAACTTTTTCAACTATACGATTGCGGCCACTACACCTGTGGCTACGACCAACTTTACTTGGGTTCGTCAGGCTAATTCATCTATTGCTGAAACACCTACCAACGGTGTTTGGCGTGATATCTTTGAGCGTTTGAGTAATACGACCAATTCGCCTGTTGTAGTCAACTATACGTTGCGTGCGGAGGCTTTTGGTTGTCAAAGCGAACCTACAACGCTTGCTGTAACTGTTAATCCGCAGCCGACTGTAAGTTTGATTACCTCTCCTAACATTAATATGGCCAAAAACACGACCGAAATGGTAGAAGGTACGACCAACGGTACGGTTGTTAGCTGGACCAGCAGCAATCCTTCTGTTGCAACGGTAGCCGGTTTAGGTGGCGCTAACTTGCAGGCTAATGTTACAGCTCATTCGGAAGGTATTGCCATCATCACGTTATTGGTAACCAATGGTTTCGGCTGTTTTAACGAAGTCTCTTTTGTTATCAACGTTGGCGAGGAAAACAGAGCAACGCTTACGCTTGCTGCAACGGCTTCTTCGGAAGTTTGTAGCGGCACCTCCACTATGTTGGAGCTCATGCTTTCCGGTGGTAGAGCGCCGTTTATGGTGTATTACAGTGCCCAGGGTGTTCAACAACCTGTTATCAGTAATGTGAGTTCTTCGATTTCAAGGTTCAGCGTAACGCTACCGGTTAATACCACAGTGGCTCCGATGAATGTTATTTACCGATTAGACAGCGTGGTGGATGCTACGGGTCAAAGACTGACGGTTATGCCTAATGATGTGGTGATAACGGTTAATCCTGTAGCCAATGTTACTAATATTTTCTCTACTATCGAGGAATGCGAAGGTAACATGATTACGATTCCTGCGTTTACTACGAATATTACCGACGTTAGCCGAGTTACCTACCAGTGGACGAATACCAATCCGGGTATTGGTTTGGCTATGAGCGGTAGTGGTCGCATAGCTTCGTTTGAAGCCAGAAGCAGCGGTGTAACGATGACCAGCGAAGTAACGGTAACGGCCCATTACAGAGGTCTTGTAGCGTGCGAGGGTCAGAGCCAAAGTTTCAACATCGTTGTTAATCCGAAACCTGATTTTACGGTTGTTAATCCTTCTGCTATCTGTGCCGGAACGTCTTTTGACTTGCAGGCTAACGTAGCTAATATTGTTGTCGGCGCTCCTGCGGGCAGCACGATCGAGTTTTATGCAGACCGAGGCGGTGTGAGCCAAATCACAGCACCTGTAACTCCTACTCAAACTACAATCTATTATGTAAAAGTAACCACTACTGAAGGTTGTGTAGGAACCATGAGAGAGGTAACCTTGCCTGTGAATCCGTTGCCGAGATTGATCAGTCCGAAAAGCAATGTAGAATGTAGCGGCGGTTTGTTCAATTACAGAATTGAGTCTGATCTTTCCGGCGTTTCGTTTACGTGGTCTCGTGCTGCGGTGGCGGGCATCAGTAATGCTGCCGTAACCGGAGTAAACGGTTCTACCATCAGAGAAACGCTAATCAATACTACAAATACACCACTAACGGTAGACTATGCTGTTGTGATGGATGTAAACGGTTGTATCCGTATGGACACCGTATCTTTAACCATAAATCCGATTCCGAGATTGAATAATAATCCTTCACCTACCACGCCGATATGCAGTGGTGAAGTGTTTGAATATTTGACACCTTCTTCTAATGTAGCGGGCAGCAATATCACTTGGGAGCGTTTGGATGTGATTGGCATTTCGGAGCCGGCTAATTCGGGCAGCGGTAGCATCAGCGAAATACTGACTAATACTACGGCTAATCCTGTGACGGTATCCTACCGTTTTACGTTGGATAATTTGGGCTGTGTGAGCAGCGAAAATGTTCAGGTAACGGTTAATCCTATTCCTGAGCTCAGTTCTGCGCTTGATATGCCTTCATTGTGTAGCGGTTCGCCTGTAAATTATACGGCACGCAGTGCTACTCGCGGTGCCACCTTTAAGTGGGTTCGTTTGCCCAATGCCAATATCACGCCTGCTCCTTCTGCGGAAGTAACGGGTAATGTTATCAGCGAAACCTTGACTAATACCTCTGCCAGTCCGGTAACGGTTGTATACCAAATTACGACCTCCTTTGGCGCTTGTGAAAACGTAGAATATGTGGAAGTTATTATCAATCCTGTTCCGGTTTTGAGCAGTGCTTTGGTTCTTCCGGATATTTGTAGCGAAGATTTGTTTACTTACGAAATCGAGAGCAACACGCAAGGCGTTAATTTCACTTGGATGCGTATGGCTAACACGAATATTGTTCAGCCGCCGTCATCGGGCAGTTTCTTTATTATCAGCGAGTATCTAACCAGCAGAAGTACATCACCTGTTGAGGTTCGTTACCGAGTTATTTCAGAGGCCCACGGCTGTAGAAATGCGGGCGAGATTGTTTCCTTTATGGTTAATCCATTGCCGCAGATTGTGATTACATCACCATCTACGCCTTTGAGCATGGCCGTTGGTAATACTCAGGAGGTAACGGCCAGCGTTACGGGCGGTATTCCTTCAACGTATACCTGGAGCAGCAGCAATCCATCTTTTGCTACTGTAGTTCCGGATGCGATAGATCCTTCCAAGGCTACTGTTACGGCGTTGTCCGAGGGTCTTGTGTATATTTCTTTGAGTGCCGAAAATGCGAACGGTTGTCGCAACACGACCTCGTTCATTGTAAACGTAGGTGCGGCTAATGTGGCTACCTTAAACTTGGCTACGGGTTCTTCGTCTCAGGTTTGTAACTTGGGAAGCACTATGTTAGAATTCTCTGTTACCGGTGGACGAACACCGTTTGAGGTTATCTATACCGATGGAACTACTAATTATACCTTACCACCGGTTCATCAGTCGATATTCCGTTTCAGAGTATATCCGCCTGCCAACACAAGCAATGCGAAACAAACGCATACTTACAGTTTGGTAAGCGTAAAAGAATCTACCGATAATCCGCTTGCTATTGTTGGTATGGGTGTTGATATTGAGGTTAATCCTGTTGCCACGGTAACTAATGCCGTATCTGCTATCTATTGCGAAGGCGAGTTGGTTGTTCAGCCTGTTTTCACTACTAATATCACAGATGCCGACAGAGTAGCCTTCAACTGGACCAACACCAATCCGAACATTGGTTTACCAATCAATGGTATTGGCGACATTCCTGCGTTTGAAGCCAGAAACAATTTCAGCAGCGCTATCTCGGGAACTGTAAGAGTTACCCCTGTGTATAGCGACTTGATTAACTGCGTGGGTACGCCTGAGAGCTATACCATCACCATCAATCCGATGCCGAAATTCACGGTGGTTAATCCGAGACCGATTTGTTTGGGAGCGAGCTTTGATTTTAGCGATCTTGCTAATCAAGCCTCTATCTTGCGAGGATTAACACCTGCGGCAAGCACAGCTAAATTCTTTACCGATATAGAATGCACAAACGAGGTAACTGTTGTATCTCCAACTCAAACCACGTCTTACTTTGTGAGAGTGGTTAGCGATGCTCCTGCAAGTTGTATGAGCGAAGTGAAAGAGGTGCTCATAACGGTTAATTCGTTGCCTGAACTGATCAGTTCGGAAACGGAGAGCGTTTGTAGCGGAGATATGTTTGTTTATACCAGTGAGTCTAACATGCCTAATGTTATTTTCACTTGGGCACGTCCTGCTGTTTCCGGCATCAGCAATGCTGCCGTAACTAATGCTCACGGTGCTCAAATCAGAGAGCGCTTAGTTAACACTACGGGCTCGCCGATACAGGTTACGTATACCATTACCATGACCACGGGCGGATGCAGCAATACAGAGGATTTGGTTGTAACGGTTTACCCAAGACCTTCGGTTACCAGCACGCTTTCGCCGGGCGGTATTTGCAGCGGAGACTTTTTCAACTATACTATTGCTACCAACATTTCTGCCAATATACAGTGGGAGCGTGCTGATGCTATCGGTATTCTAGAAGCTCCGGGATCAGGAACGGCGGCCCTTATCAATGAACGATTGACCAATTTAACGGCTAATCCGATAGCGGTAACCTACTTGATCACCATAGAACAAAACGGCTGTATCAATGAGCAGCAGTTGCGTGTAATGGTTAATCCTACTCCGGAATTGAGCAGCAGTTTGCTTCCGAAAGAGGTTTGTAGCGGCATGCCGTTTGTTTATACTGCACGCAGTGCAACTCGCGGAGCTACGTTTACGTGGACGCATAATGCACCTGCGGGTATCACCGGAGGCGCCGCTTCGGGCACTAACGGAAATATTGAAGAGACGTATTTCAACGCTACTCCAAACCCGATCCGCATCACCTTCACTATTATAACGACTGCTAACGGCTGTAGCCATACGGAAACGTTTGACCTGACGGTTAATCCTACTGTGAGCATCACGAGTGCGCTAACGGATGTTATTTGTAGTGGAAATTTCTTCAACTATACGATTGAAACCTCTACGCCTGTTGCCGTAACCAACTTTACTTGGGTTCGTCAGGCCAGTGCTTCTATTGCGGAAGTGCCTACCAACGGCGTTTGGCGCGATATTTTCGAGCGTTTGAACAATACCACTCATGCACCTGTTACGGTTAACTACACCTTGCGTGCAGAGGCTTATGGTTGCCAGAGTATTCCTACAACGTTGACTGTAACAGTTAATCCGCGACCAACGGTAAGTATGATCACGCCACCTACCATTAACATAGCCAAAAATACGACCGAAACCGTAGAAGGTACGACCAACGGCACTGTTGTGAGCTGGACCAGCAGTAATCCTGCTGTGGCTACAGTAACTAATTTGGGAGGTAGCGGCTTGTTGGCTAATGTTACGGCTTTGTCTGAGGGTATTGCTACCATCACGCTATTGGTTCAAAACAGTTTCGGCTGTTTGAACGAAGTCACATTTGTTGTTAACGTTGGCGAGGAAAACAGAGCAACGCTCACCCTTGCTGCAACGGCAGCTTCGGAAGTTTGTAGCGGTACCTCCACAACGCTAGAGCTCACGCTTTCGGGCGGTAGAGCACCGTTTACAATGTATTACAGCGCCGGGGCTGTACAACAGCCTGTTATTGGCAGTATCAGTTCCTCGATTTCCAGGTTCAGCGTAACGCTGCCGGTTAATACCACAGCAGCGCCGATGAACGTTGTATACAGATTAGACAGCGTGGTGGATGCTACGGGTCAGACGTTAACGGTTATGCCTAATGATGTAACGTTAACGGTTAACCCTGTTGCACAGGTTACCAACGTTTTCACGACTATAGAAGAATGCGAAGGCAACATGATCACTATTCCTGCCTTCACCACTAATATTACCGACGCGAGCCGAGTTACCTACCAGTGGCTCAATACCAATCCGGGTATTGGCTTGGCTATGAGCGGAACCGGTCGCATTGCTTCATTTGAAGCCAGAAGCAGCGGTGTAACGATGACGGGCGAAGTAACAGTAACGGCTTATTACAGAGGTCTTGTAACCTGCGAAGGTCAAAGCCAAAGTTTCCTCATTGTTGTTGATCCGAAACCTGATTTTACGGTTGTTAATCCTTCCGCTATTTGTGCCGGAGCGTCTTATGACTTGAATGCCAATGCCTCTACCATTGTTATAGGAGCGCCTGCGGGCAGCACGATCGAGTTTTATGCAGACCGAGGCGGTGTGAGCCAAATCACAGCACCTGTAAGTCCAACGCAAACTACGATTTATTATATCAAAGTAACCACTACCCAAGGCTGTGTAGGAATCATCAGAGAGGTAACCTTACCTGTGAATCCGTTACCGAGACTTGTAAGTTCGAAAAACAACGTAGAATGTAGCGGAGCACTATTCAATTACAGAATTGAGTCCGACCTTTCGGGAGTTTCGTTTACGTGGTCTCGTGCTGCGGTAACCGGCATCAGTAATGCTGCCGTAACCGGAGTAAACGGTTCTACGATCAGAGAAACGCTCATCAACACTACAAATACACCATTGACTGTGGACTATGCTGTTGCAATGAATGTAAACGGTTGTAGCAATATGGATACGGTATCTCTGATAGTGAATCCTATTCCGAAATTGGATAATAATCCTTCACCTGTTGCACCGATATGCAGTGGAGAGGTGTTTGAGTATTTGACTCCTACTTCTACGGTAGCTGGAAGCACTATCACTTGGGAACGTTTGGATGTGCTCGGTATTTCCGAGCCGGCTAATTCGGGTAGCGGTAGTATCAGCGAAGTGTTGACCAATACTACGGCTAATCCGATAACGGTATCCTACCGTTTCACGTTGAATAATTTTGGCTGTGTGAGCAATGAAAATGTTCAGGTGACTGTGAATCCGATTCCGGAGTTGAGTTCTCCGCTTTATATGCCGTCTTTGTGTAGCGGTATGCCGGTTAATTATACGGCACGCAGTGCTACTCGCGGTGCAATCTTTAAGTGGGAACGTCAGGCTAATGCCAATATCACTCCTGCTCCTTCTGCAGAAGTAACGGGTGGCATTATCAGCGAAATCCTGACCAATACGTCTGCTAATCCGGTAACGGTTAGATACCGAATCACCACTACGTTGGGAACTTGTGAAAACGTAGAATATGTTGAAGTTGTTATCAATCCTGTTCCGGTTTTGAGCAGTCTGTTGACGCTTCCGGATATGTGTAGCGATGACTTGTTTACTTACGAAATAGAAAGTAACACACAAGGTACTAATTTCACTTGGATGCGTATGGCCAACAGTAATATTGTACAACCACCATCATCGGGTAGTTTCATTATTATCAGTGAATATCTGACCAGCAGAAGTACATCTCCTGTTACGGTTCAATACAGAATTATTTCAGAAGCCAACGGCTGTAGAAATACGGGCGAGATAGTTTCCTTTAATGTTAATCCTTTGCCACAGATTGTGATTACATCACCTTCTACGCCTATAAGTATGCCGGTTGGTAATACACAGGAGGTAACGGCAACCATAACCGGTGCTATTCCTTCAACGTACACCTGGACGAGCAACAACACGGACTTTGCTACGGTAACTCCGGATGCGATTGATCCTTCCAAAGCCACCATCACGGCTCTTGCCGAAGGTATTGTGTATATTACTCTAAGTGCTGAAAATGCAGCCGGTTGTCAAAACGCCGTAACGTTCATTGTGAACATAGGCGCGGCCAATGTGGCTGTATTAGATTTGGCTATGGGTGCCTCGCCACAAGTTTGTAACTTGGGAAGCACCATGTTAGAGTTGTCTATTACAGGTGGACGAACACCGTTTGAGGTAATTTATACCGACGGAGTTACTATGGATACCTTACCACCGGTTTATCAGTCGGTAGTGCGTTTCAGAGTAAATCCTCCTGCCAACACAAGCCATGCAAAAGAAACGCATACTTACAGTTTGGTAAGCGTAAAAGAATCTACCGGTAATGCGATTGCTATCGTTGGTTCGAGTGTTGATATTGAGGTTAATCCTGTTGCAACGGTAACGAATGCCGTATCTGCTGATTATTGTGAAGGCGAATTGGTGGTTTACCCTGCTTTCACTACTAATATCACAGATGCCGACAGAGTAATCTACAACTGGACCAACAACAATCCGAGCATCGGCTTGCCGGTGAGTGGCATTGGCGATATTCCTATGTTTGAAGCCAGAAACAACTTCAACAGCGTTATATCCGGCACAGTGAGAGTTACTCCTGTATATCACGATTTGGTTAGCTGTGTGGGTACGCCTGAAAGTTTCACCATCAGCATTAATCCGATGCCTAAATTTACGGTGATTAATCCTGCAGCTATCTGTTTGGGCGCAAGCTACGATTTTAGCGATCCGGCTAACCAATCAGCTATCCTCAGAGGCTTAACTCCGGTGACAAGCACGGCTAAATTCTATACCGAAATAGAATGCATCAATGAAGTAACGGTTGTATCTCCAAGTCAAACCACGGCTTACTTTGTGAGAGTGATCAGTGATGCTCCTGCAAGTTGTACGAGCCAGGTGAAAGAAGTTTTGCTAACGGTTACTCCGCTTCCTGAGCTGATCAGTTCGAAAGCAGAGAGCATTTGTTGTGGAGAGATGTTTACTTATACGGCTGAATCTAATGTCTCTAACGTAACCTTCACTTGGTCGCGTGCAGCGGTGGCCGGCATCAGCAATGT
>Ga0123352_10001661_pt1 | contig 29998 bp, 10 predicted proteins | sample TergutLab28metaG_FD_89700 | JGI IMG/M metagenome (GOLD analysis project Ga0123352, IMG submission 89700) | Labiotermes labralis P1 segment gut microbial communities from Petit-Saut dam, French Guiana - Lab288 P1 | ecosystem: Host-associated > Arthropoda: Insects > Digestive system > Gut ... | reverse complement strand
GGGGATTTTTTTTTGGGTGGTGAACTGGGCTGGGATTTTTTTTCCCCTGTGTAAGTTCCTTTTTTTTCTTTCTTTTTATTCCTAATTCCTTCCCCCCCCCCCCCCCCCCCCCTACACCAGTCCTACCATGCTGAATTTTTATTTTTCTTCTTCTGCGTCTAATTCCCTTGGAGCCATTTGTACTTCGTACACGGACTGTCAGCAAGGTTCTTCTGTCATTGAACGAATAGAAGGTACACCAGAGTAGGAGGTTCATATGTGCAGCATTGAAGAAGGCAATAGTTACCCCTGTGCCTAAGCACCACACCAGCGAGATATATAGGGGAGAAGAGGCATAGCTCCATGCATTTTTGTCTTCGCCACAAGATCGAGGTGAGGGGTCACTTTCACGCCCTGTCAGCTTTAGCCTTGGGGAACTAATTTGCGGAAACTAACGAATAAGAGTCTCGGTATGCCCCGGAGAAAATTTTCTTGCCACTGCGTTTTTTGGAACCCGATTCCTCAGTCATTAAGTCCGTAGCCTAGACGCTGTACTGAAACTATATATAATTGGTCTACGGCTATGCAGGTTAATCATTGCCGTATAAGCTCCCCGCGTACCCCGCAGCCTGAGGGTCAGAGGACCCCCAGGCGTACAAAATACTAAAATTTATTTTGTTTTTCGGACTGAGTTCCGTTCTTCTGACAGCAAGCAGTATTCTGAGATGTGTAGGAGTAATTTCGCTAGTGATTATAGGAGGAATCCCGATTATCTAGTCGCGGAGGAGGGGGGATAACTTTATCTGTGCCACTGTGGACAGTGCTTGTCGGTTTGACGTTATTTCGTTTCCCTGGAAACCAAGTGCAAATCGTGGGTAGTTAAGATGTAATTATAAGATGGCAGTTATAGAGAACGCTGTCTAGTCGGATTTAAGCAATTAAGAAAGCTACTGAAAAGCCCTTTCTTTCCGGAACTGTATCCCTCAATATATATCATGGGTGAGCATATATCAGAGACAATACGTGTGGGGATTTTCTTCATTTCCCGTTAAATTTCCAACGGCTATTCCGCCAGTAGGTAAATAATGTAGGCCTATTAACACCATGAAGCAGGCCGTCTTCAAAAAGGATATCCGGTCAGCTACTGAACAAAGTATTACCCATTTGTAGAGCCCTAAGATACATTACCTTGAATATTGTTGCCTTCTGAAAAGTGACCCAGTAGAGTCATATAAAGGCGTACCGATAATTCGGACGAACTACGGCCTACATTTTCAGGGTACTTTGAGGATGGCGGGAGCAGGTTTCACCGAAACTCTGCTAAAACTCTGTCAGTTTACACGCCGTCTTGTCTTAGAAGACAGCTATCTTTACAGCGAGCACTGTGTAAACCTCTTTGCAGTGCTGATCAGCTTCCGCCACTGGTCTCTGCGCAGAGCTGTGCTTAGCAATCGTCTAATGCTATCGCTAATAGGAGCCACAATGCTAAATAATTTAAAACCAACGTAATGCTTGTTTTTTTTTTTTGTAGAATGTGAATTTAATGATAAGATTAATTCACTGCTTGTTTGCATGTTTGTCGGAGTACACTGATACTTAGTGCCAGTGAAGAAGTTAAAGCACAAAGAGGTGTTGTAGAACAGTGATCTTTTTGGGGGTACACAGATTATTAAAAAAATAACCTAGACCCAGGAACGGGGCTTACTAGATTTGTGTTCATGGATGTCAGATGTTTCACTTGTTCCTCAGCAGACGTTTCATTCTGGGCTAAGTGCATTCACGTCCATTCTTAGCGCATGTCAGAATTGCCGCCTGCATTCATGAAATAACTCCAGAACTGAAAAATAGTTATTTCATTAGAGAGATTAAAGTTCGTTGCCCTTTGAATATGTTAAAATTGTTCCTGAAGAAGGTGAGTGGGGAGACGTGGCCTGGATTGCTCTGACTCAGGCTAGGGACAGGTGGAAGGCGCTTGTAAATGCGGTATTAAACCTCTGGGTTCCATAAAATGCGAGGAATTTCTTGACTAGCTAAGACCTGTTAGTTTCTCAGGAAGGACTCTGCTCCATGGAGTTGGTACTTAGAGTTAAATCCGTTCGGCCGTTTCTGATCTTAGCTAAGCGCGAACAGTAACGGGCAATTGACATAAAGATTTACTACATGTTTCTGCCCGCATCACGGATTTAACTTGCTAATTGTTTATCTAGCTCTCTATGTGTTTCAGAGAAATCCGTACTGGAAAATAAACACACAGCTGTTTTACATCCAACACATGTTTTGAATAAGTTTTACGATTTTGAGGCAATTAAAGGGGAGAGAAATACACAACATTTTTGCCCTATGGTTACAGTTTCTTCTGTATTTTTTGTTTAAAGTTCTTTATTTGAAAGCCAATAATTTTATGACGATTTGAAAGAATATTTACTCAGAAAATTTCTATTTATGCTACTGAAACGTCACCTAACCAGCGTGAGTAAACTTCGTGGTAAGTGTAATGCATATAGCAGAGGGTAGCACCGTAGTTTGAAAGGTAATTCTAGTGGGCGTGTTCAAAGATGAAATCTGGGTACTGTATTGGCGTGTGTATTATATAGTTCTAATAATCATTTTTACCCCTCGCCACATATTACTGACAACAATTCTGTATACCAGCTACCATCTTATTGTACGTATTTTATCAAAATTAGAAGAGTGTGAATAAAATTAGATCAATATAATTGTTCCTTGAAGTCCTACGAATTCCAAACAGATCTGATTCTCAGGCAGGTGAGTTATATTTGGATCCCTGTTGAAGAATACCATCTAATGGGTCGTCACGCCGTGTTGTGTTGTAGAATTTACCGACTTTTTTTTCACGAAAATGTAACCTTCATTTTCAGAGTAGAGGTCTACTTTGAAGAGCCAGGCAACTAGTTTCTCCAAAACGTTCGTAAATTTCTACCAGACCACAGGCTGTGAGTTCCTAGAAGTGGGTATTTTTTTTTTATAGATTTCCTGCCGTGAGACCTTAAATTTAGTATTGGAGCCTTCTTATTAATTATTGTAACCGTGGGTTTCAAGGGATATTTGATGATCCTACATGATCGAAGTGCATATTTCTAATTGCTACTGCGTTTTAAGATATAAGGAAATGCGGTTTAGATAACAAATACTGTTGTTTTTCAGTAAATTCTATATTATGTATGGAGTGTGGCATATTACGGCCATAGTAAACTGAAACTAAACACACACACACACGCACACGCACGCGCACACCAACAAACACACACACACACACACACACACACATATATATATATATATATATACATCTTCTTGGTTTTCTAAATTTATTTAAGACTCAAAAGTTGTACTCTATTTTTAAAAATTCCTATTTACTAGACATCAGCCAATTTCTGTGGCTGATTTCGGCTGAAGGGTATATCATTTAAAACCACTGGTATTATTTTGTCTTAAAAAAATCTTTTTTCTTAATTTCGTTTTCGCGGGCCCCAATGGGCTCGCACCTGATTCGGCCTTTGTCAGATGTCCAATTTATCAGAATATTTTTCCATTTTAGACATTTTCCTTTTGTACGGGTGTTTATTACGTACATTCACTGTAGTGTGACTAAATGGTACACCTCTTATGTTTGTTCTTGCTGCAAGCAGGTAGCGATAAGTGAAAAACGATACGAGATAATGTATTGAATGATGTAAACATGTCAACAGAGTTTCTATGTCGCTGTATCGACTAGGCTGCCTGTTAGAGACATAAGAATCGTGGTTCGATTCCAATCAGGAGCAAAAAATTTTCTGTTCTCCATAACGTCCAGATCGGCTCTGGAGCCCACCCAGCCTCCCATTCAATGGCCACTGAGGGTTCTTGCGTCGGAGGGAAAGCGGCCAGAGAGTGAAACTGACCTCCGGTCACGTCCAACTAGTGAAGATATTAAGACTGGTTGGAACTGTATCTTCACTACCCGTATGTCTGCATGTCGTGCACAGGGACAACCTTCGGTTCTGTCTCTGCCAGAGTATATTTATGTTTTCATGGTTTATTTAACGACGCTCACATTGCTAATAAAATTAACAACGTCGGGTCTTAGGATATTAATGAATAATGAATTGGTGAGGGTGCGGACGGAAGGGGTTGTGGCCTAATGTAAAGTACTGTTACTGCATTTACCTGTAGGAATGAAGCAAAATTATAAATTATGTCAGTGAGGATACCTGGTCATTAAGCAGAATTTTGACCCGAGAATCTCTCGAGTAGGGAACCAGAATGGTAGACTGCGTTTGAAATGTGATGGCACACGCGCAGAAACCAGATTTCTTCTTTCGGCGAAACGGACGAGTCCATTTAAATCGGCGGGGGCGTCAGTTCAGTCGACTACTGGCAGACGAGGTGTGCGCATCAGCGGTAGTAATGCTGGATACACCATGTTACGAGGAAGTGTGAAGGGTACTGGCTACCCACTCCATTCTCCAGTGTCCCCTTCACTTCCCCTCCCATGCGTCACCATGTGCCATCACATTTAAACTGGACTGTACGCACTCGATTACTCACTCCATTTGTACCGAAGTTAGGATGTGGGCGATCAACCTCTGTTCTCCCTTACACCGTCACGGCGTGAGTTTAATTAAACAGAGACATACAGGGGGACCCACGGGAACCTGACGTCTTTAAAATAAACAGTACTCAGTTGTTTTTCAAGTAAATTCACATTTATTTATACAAAATTAAAGCTTAAAACATGCCATACTAGATGGTTAAGTTTTAAAAATGGTATCGGTAAGATGACGACCGTCTTCTTGGATGCAGTTTTCAAGCCTTTTTTTAAAATCGTCCATGACACTGGCCAACAACTGACGATCGATCGGACGAATTTCCTGACGGATGGCTTCCTTCAAATCATTCAACGTATGGGGTTTGTGAGCGTAAACACGCGATTTCAAATACCCCCAAAGAAAAAATCACACGTTGAAAGATCGGTAGAGCGAGGAGGCCACGGCACGTCTCCGAAACGGGAAATGAGGTGCCCGGGAGACATGTTTCGAACAATGGTCATTGACTCGTTTGCAATGTGCGCTATGGCACCATCTTGTTGAAACCACACATTGGCACAGTCCCACCCCTCGGCCTTCCTATTGAGTACTACCCATTCAAAAGATGTCAGGTTCCCGTGGGTCACTCTGTATATAGCTTCCTTACATGTACATTTATAAGTAATCGGGGTCATATGCTTCCTCAGTGTCCTTGTTTTAGGGTTTCTGAAGAGGAAATAACGAATTAAAATCACGGAATGTATAGGTTAGTATCGAAGTCCGTCCTGCCTAGTGTGGAGCACATACGCCGATTCTCAGGCGGTGAAAGTGGTCACTGCTGACTTCTGATGTAAATTCGCGTTAGTGTGGTGGATGTTTACAGACGTTTAGGAGGAACGTGCTGTCTGTATCTACAGGGTAGAGTATGGAGAGACAGGCTGTTCCGAATTGTTGTTATTACTGTCGACAAAAATACATGACTTCACAACCCAGTCGACAGTAGCCTTCATTAAAAGATATTCCTATTTATGTTTCTCATTTGTCTAATAGTCTTCTAATTCTGTTTCTGTGAAGAACTAATGGCCACTGACTAGCACTCTGGCGTTTGTTTCAGTCGTCCAGTAACAGGGTCCCATAAGCGGCAGGTACAATATGGACTGTCCCTTATCGTGATAGTTACATAAGCCGGTTGGCGATAAGCTTGTATCATCGGCGTACCGCGCCCACCTGGCCACTTTTGTTACTTACTATGTCCAAGGGTGTACAAAGTACGGTCCAGGTATTAATCCTTTTAAAACTGTGGTTATATTACCACATGCTTTAATATCTGACAAGTTTGCAGTTTGCCTACACGCCGTATATTCATGGGATGTTATGATTGTGACAATATACTGTGATTATTTCCATGGGCAGTATTAATCGATAGGTTTTGGCAATTAAGACACAGCGCGTTTGTTGCCTGCGGGGTAAAACGTAAAGTTAAAGTCTTCCCCATGCACGTTATGAAGGCATATGTAGGGATAGATGTGTAGCTCCACTCATTCGTAACCTCGGCTGCAGATTGAGGCAAATGGTCATCTTCACGCTCCGGCCAATTTACTCCCGGTAACTACTGAATAAGAAGCTGGTTGGGCCTCAGAAACCGTGTCGACGTTTAGGAGGAAAAGAGATTCTGTCCCCTGCCGGGAATTGAACCGTATTTTTCTGTCGTCCGGCCAGTTGGCTAGCCATTGTACCGACTACGCTGTCCCTTCGATGTAGATGCTGAAGTTTTATGGGTGTATACTGCGAGTACTTAGGTAAATATCGGGTTTCATGGTGATAAGTATACAATCTTTTATCAGCTGAGGGTTATGCATTATGGTAAATCATCACTGTTGGCAAATAATGCGGATGTGGATCATGTCAGTTGATAACACTTAGCAAAGGGAAAGTTGCCAATGTGGATATGGGCCATGGCAACTGATAAGACTCGACAGAAAGAAAGTGACCAATGTGGATGTGGATCTTGGCAACTGATAACACTCAGCAAAGGGAAAGTTGCCAATGTGGATATGGGCCATGGCAACTGATAAGACTCGACAGAGAGAAAGTGACCAATGTGGATGTGGGTCTTGGCAACTGATAACACTCAGCAAAGGGAAAGTGGCCAATGTGGATGTGGGCCTTGGCAGCTGATAACACTCAACAAGGGGAAAGTGGCCAATTTGTACACTCAGTACAAAAAATATGGACGCCTAGTAATCGAGGCGACCGAAGAACAGAAGGAATACCTCACAGATGTTAAATTATTTATTATGTAAAAATGAGCACTATTCAAGAAGAGTAAAGTGAAAGTGTTTAACAAGAGAGTTCTTAGGCTTGTATTTGGACTCAGGACGGAGGAAGAGTACAACTGAGCAAATTGTTGAAAGAGGAACTTCGTAACCTGTACTTTTCACCAGATAGCAGGGCGTTAAATTCGAAGACTATTTGACGGGCATATCATGCAGTATGCATGGAAATGATGATACGTTTATACAGAATTTTGGTTGGGAAACCGTAAAGAATGAGATCATTTAATAAATAGAGGCTTAGTATAATATTAAACTGGATCTTAAGTAAGTAACTTTTGGAGTTGTGGACTGTATTTATCAAACTAGAGACTGTGCTACATGGAACTGTACCCAACCCTACACCTTGTTCTGCGTGAATGCCACATATGATTCCTTCTCCAGTCATTCCCGATATTTGTTACACAGCGGCAGCAGGCGCAGCTTGTGGCTTAGTCATCTTCTATACCTCAGCCTAGGTCAGGGGGAGATAAGTCCATTCCATAGGGTATCACTTATTAACAGTAACCATTTCTCTTGTTTTACTCAAATTATCATGCAATTCCTTTGGGTTAATACAATGGAAAACTTCATGTCTCTTTGCTCAGTACTGCTGGCCTGTTTCCTGGAATATATATCAGAAGGACCATTCCTGTCACAAATGAAAATTGAAGTCAGCTGCACCGTCGACATGACATGTACAGAGTGTTTGTAATGCATCGTTTGAAGTAAACAAATTGATAAACAGGAAATGAAGACAGAAAGGAAAAAAGCAAGAAGGAAAGGAAAGATGAAATTAACGGAAGTAATAATGAAAGAAATAAAGTTTGGAAGTGCATACTGCCCAATAATAGAGGAATACACGAGTGTTTGTCTAGAAGCTCAGAATTATGGTGAATGGAATTGTGACTGTAAATGAAAATTAAACAGTTCGCTTGGAATTTTGCTGTAACCCAAATTCAATGACTTCATACATAAAAATGAGGTTTTCTCTTTTCTGTTCCCTGCGACGAACCCAAAGATATTATGAAATTTACTCCGTATTCTTTCCTTTAGGTACGCTAGCCACGGCCGGTAAAGCTCCATGCAAACATTGCAGTAGTTTTTGGGTGCGGTTCGAATCACCATTTCCAATTCGCTTTAAAATTTCAAAAGTGAGCTTGAACTTCTTTATTTTTAGTGACTATGTCAGGCCCCTAAAATAAAACCTAACAATCTGAATTCTCGGCCTGAATTAACTTGTGCACGCCGTTGGATTATATGCAAAAACTCTACAAATCTCTACATTTGAGTATTATGAAAGCCGTGAAGTTTTGCAGCTTTGAGGAATAAGAACCAATTGTTAAAACCAAGTCGTATACCTCCAGCCATACGTTAGATGCAAGCCTGCCAATGTCCGTATCGACCAATCTTGAGGTGCATTGCTATGATAAGATTAATTTTTAACAAGCCTACTGAGGTTATGTATTATGACTCTGCAGAAATATTAAAAAATAATAAGATTTTAACTTCTATAGTTGTTTTCAATTGTACTTTACACTTTAATTGAGATGTGAATTTGTCATAATATTCGTATGGTTCTGAAATGGATACAAGTATAGTGTGGCTTCGAGTTCAATCATCATCTTGAAAATCAAAGAACTCTAGCGATGGAGATGGAATCGGCCCCTGCAAAGTTGGTGCGTGTGAATCGCGTGACGCGGATGTCCGACCGAGAAGGTTTCATGCAATACGTAAGAGATTAGTTCTTTAATAATGGCTGTAATACTGTGCTATACTCTTGTTTTCAAATTTATTTATAATAATTAAACAGTTACGCATATTACCAAAAAATAAAATTTTGTTTAGAAGTTTGTGGTGTTGAGTTTATAAAAATAAATATTGTTTATTCTTGTCACTCTCCTCTTATCTCTACTCAAAACGTGGCAAATATTTTAGTATAATTTTTTGATAAAGATAGTTTTTATATTTTATATAAAAAATAAGGACTAAAAAATTAAGAAAAACCTAAAAAAATGGTTCAGTACAAAACAGTCTACATTTGTGGAGACTGTGTTTAAAACAAACTTTTGAGATCATACAAAGCATTCTCCATCGTTTATGACATAACTGAAATGTATAGGCTTGTTGATGAATTCAAAAATTATTTTTAAGAAATCTAAATGTGCCTCAGCTTGTAAAAAACGTAATAAGCGTTTTACCAGCACGACAAATTATTGGCACAGTTTTTATTATAGTCTACTGAAAAATCGCTGTAAGTAGAACTAGCTCCATATGATTTTGGAGTTCTCATGTATCTTGCTGGTGTAACTGTTTGTAATGAAGCACAAACTCTTTCAACCTGTTGTGTGAAACACAGACCCTTCTGAAATGTAAATTTATGGATAATTTTTCAGCATTTTTTTATTTAATTTCCTGAACCATAGTTTGAGGGACATTCGGAATCTTCATTAATCGGGTGGACGGATAGATAGACATTATGAAGGTAAAGACGTATTTTGCAACTTTTTGTTGAAACATCGCTTGAAGCAATAACGATTCACTTTACCTGCCTAATGTAGACGAATTCTTCCTATTTTCGTTCTCGGAGTTGAATTTTTCTACTAAAATTGCCAAGTAAATCCGTTTCACAAATTCTTTTTTCAAATGCAGTAGAGCGTGGAGACTGAGACGCTCATCGGCCATATTGTTGCTTCCATGGGTCTTCGGCTGGCGAATGCGGGAGAAGGTCCTCTCTCAGGCAGCTCTGGAGGTTGGAATTTTTGCTGTAATTACTGCCAGTTTGTGAAGTCCGTTACTCTCCAGGCAGTCCCAGTAGCTCTGACACTGCTTTATTTCACGCCGATTTTGTTTCTAATACCGTTTAATCAACTTCGGTAAGTTCACTTCTACCTGCTGTGCCAGATGTCAGAGCGGTAGCATTTCGATGAAGGACTTGCAGCTTGGGTGCAACGCTCTAGCTCCTTGCACAGCGGAACCTAGTTTCAAATTCGTCGAGTTGTGCATCAGTCACCGGAATGCATACGTGGGTTTGATAATGTTAGCATGAGAATACTGCTTTTGGATCTGTTTTCCCAGAGGGCCTAAAGATTACCTAATAACGGTCGAAATATGTCGTCCTGACATTTACTATTTTTATTGTATATAAAATTAAGTGTTGTGTTATTGAGTGACACGTTTCATTTATATGAGAATACTGCTGTTTCTTGGTTTTTAAGAACCTTAGCCTCATTTATAGTGCATTTCTGTAACTAAGATGGCAGACGCTTCTCCCAAACCTCTGAAACAGAATCATCTTCACTGCCTTTACTTTAAGAAGTGTTTATATTTCCTACCCAGATGTTATGGAAAGAAACTGCAGATCGTCTCATGTTGAAAAATTATCGTCACAAATTGGACTAAAGTGCATGCATAGGCTATGTCACAGTCATTCGACTTCAGGTAGCCTAATTAGACACTTTTTTTTTTGTTCAACACTTTATACAATAGGCTAAGATGAAACATAAGCAACATATTCAGCTGATGCAGTAAGCCTGCAGCTGTCGTTGATGCGTCGATTGAGTTTCACGTTGTGTCCCTGTCAACATTACTGCTAGAAGATTCTTCAGTAACGTCACTGCCGACTATGATTTAAACGTTGTATATCTTTGTCTTGGGTATGGATAATTTCTCCTTTATGTCAAGAAGACAGCGTGCGACGCTGAACCGCTGAAGATCATGTGTGCCTTTACAAAACAGCAAAGACGTTTCTGGTCGATTTTTTGCATTTTCAGACATTAGTATTTACTAAACTCAAGCGATGGTTCACACAGTGTACATAAGCAGCTTGAGAAATTTCTTTCTCGGCAAAGACAGTTCTTTACTGCAGCCCCCACTCTTCACATTGGCACTGTCGTTTGTTTGAACAACGGAAGTCTGTATGTGTATTCCGCTTTTTTAAGGGTAGCTTTTAGTAACTCATAAGAATGGAGTGAATTCGCCTGTATAGTTTCTTTTGCATGAACCCATGACGACTTCTCCTGCATAGCATAATTGAAATAATAACGAATTATGATGGATATCTGTATGGTCTTGGACGTGTCCTTGGGCCCATCTATGTAAAATTTTGAACTTTTGTAACTTCACTCTTAATGGCAGCTAATGCTGGTTTCTAAAAAATAAGTTACGTATAGGGCGTTTCTTTTCCTGCTAGACAGAAATCGCCGATTCGATGCTCTAATGAGTTGTTATGTACACTTTCTAAAGGTTTTTATCACTGCGATCGTTTGTCTAGCTCCCATCGTCGACTGTCATAACTCCCGGACAAGCGGCATCCGACGCACGCTGGCGGAGCATCGGGCCGATGTATATCAGTCAAGCAGGAAAAAAAAAAACCCTATATTGTACTATTTTGCACAGAATAATTGGTTTTCATCACAAGATGTGTAACCTCAAGAAAACTACTTGTTTTTCCTACTAAAAGTCAGTCGTCATGGCCTCGCTGAATGATAACCTACGTAGCAGGCAGTCGTAGTGTGTCCGCAGCCTTCCCGGTTTTCTCCCGTTTCATATAACTTCTGCTGTATGGGATGCAGTAATTTTCACAGCGACAGATTGTCCACCTCCCATTACTGGCATCTTCCTAAGATTCCAGTGAAGTTGCACTTGTCTTGTATGACAAACTGTTCCCAAGGTTTCTGAAACTAGGAAATTTTTCCTTAGACTTTCTCCAGTTGTCGTAACCAGTATTAACGGAACTAAAATGTTACGTTATTTTTATTGCATCTGTATCGAACACTGTACACGCGAAATAAAACTGCGAGTCATTTTCAGTACTGTATGAACGCGGCCTCTACCACGATGGCGGAAAATTTCTATTTATTGTCCTCTGTTTTCGAGTAGCAAACTATGTTTAAAGTTGGCTGTGTTGGTACATCCGTTTATACATGCAGATTTTTCACGCGGTCCTTTCTAGCAAACTATCCTGTCACATTTAATTCTAGCAGTATTTACAGGGGAATAAGTTACATCTTCGCGGACTTCATTATGCTTTTCATTCTCGGACAGATAGATGACACCGTTGCCTGCACATCGCGTGCGACCGTGTGAGCACGGGAGTTTTCTTAAAGTGTTAAACTAGTTTGCTTGTTGGTGACACACTTTTTGTTAACTTTTATCCTCTATTGTAGACATCTCTTCAGTTTACTACCCATATAGCCTCTTTAAAAATTATCACCTATACGTCTCTTATAGAAGTAAGAAATTAAGCATCTGGCACTGTAGATACAACACGCACACTTTTAATCACGTGGCACTGTAGATACAACATGCGCACTATAAATTACATGGCACTACAGATACAACAGGTACACTATTACTCATGTGGCACTGTAGACAGAAGTTGCACACTTTTAATCATCTGGCACTGTTGATACAACATGCAAATTTTTCACATTCAAAATGAGGATTGGACTTATGTCCATAGTTATATTTAAGTAAATGTTCTTTAAACATTAAAAGCACTGGAGTATCAACAGAAGGCAGCAGTGCGTCTTTGAAATTTTGTGAGCCGTCTGGTTGTGGCTAAGTGTAGCATTTTAAAAGAAACCCAGTTCTGTTTAAATAATGTGTCACGTTAACGCTGTCATAGTGCTAAAAACGGTCGGAAATTTTACTTACATTTCGTAGAAAGATAATGTCATGCCCAGTTCAAGTTTGAATATCAGAAATTTCATATGCAAAGAGCAATCGAATCTTGATTGCTACTGACTGCTACTTTCCGTTATGCACGGATGTTTCACACTGGCGAGCAACGACCATAGCAAATTACGACACCATTAAATAGAGCAACAAACACACCTCGGAGTAATTAATTTTATACCAGTAGTTCTACAAAAATAGTAAAGAATATTTTATTCCAGAAGGCTTGAAATCTTTAAACGTATAACCATAGCTGAAATTTTATACAAATGTAGATTAAAATGCTTGCAGGCCACATTATAATTACCTCCATTTTTTGTATCTATATTTAACCAACTTGATGCAAAAAATTTATTTCACAATAAGTTTTATTTCATGCCTCTACATGTTTCGAGCACATGTGCTCGAAACATGTAGAGGCATGAAATAAAACTTATTGTGAAAGAAATTTTGTGCATCAAGTTGGTTGAATATTGAGACAAATATACCGAGATGCACGGTCAGCAAAACGTAAAAGAAAACTCAATTTTGTTCTGTATCATTAATGATAATGTCATGTCGTCGCTATTAGCAAAGTCGGGACGCTAAACTAAGAAAGGGGCTCTCGAGACCCACGCTGCCTTCTCCAGTACTCACATTCAGCCACAACTGTGCAGTTCCTAACTCTGTACGCAACGAAGCCAAGTCGCGCTGTAGTTAATTTTATGTGAGACGGAACTTCTGTTTACATTTGGCTTCAAAAGTATGTGTATAACCAATAATATGACATAATTCGCAATAGCATTTTTGTATGGGTGCGGATAAAATAATTATTCGTCGAATTTCTTATCTTTTTCATGTCGCGTTTCCGAAAGCAAATCGCGGCCCGCATTTTGCATTGCTGCTGCAGGGTACAAATACAAGAAGATATTTATATTTTCCCAAAGCGCCCAGACCGGTTCTGGGGCCGATACAGCCTGTCATTTAATGGGGACTTAGAGCTCTTTTTCCTGGGGTAAAGCGACCGGGCCTGTAGCTAAATTCTCACCTCATCTACAGCCGAGGTTCAGAATAGTGAACGTTGCTATTCCGCCTATCCCCATTACGTATTTTTGGCTTTCATAGGTGGAGCTTTGTTTGTTTGTTTGTTTTTGGCGCGACAGACCCCCAGCGGACCATTGCCTCCTCATTCACGAGGTTTGTAGATCACACACAACGACACACCACAGTCGGTAGGTAGGACTCCTCCGGACGAGTGATCAGCTCGTCGCAGAGACCTCTAACCTGACAGCACACACAACACTCAAGGCAGACAAATGTCCATGCCCCCGGTGGGATTTGAACCCACAATCTCAACATGTGCAGCTTTACCGTATATAAATACAGGAGCTGAGGTACATACATTAAGTATTGTGACCAGGCTTCTGGCCGGACAACTGAGCGGTCGGTGTTCGAGTACCTTCAGCAACAGGGATTTTTCTCTTTTATAGGGCGTTCTAGCCGGCCTTGGGACTCACCCACCCCCTAGTCAGTAAGTATCGACGGCTCTTTGCCAAGGTTGGAGCAACCTAAACATGAAACTCACTACGTACTCCCATCTAAACACGTAGTAGTGAATTCTTGGAGCTATACCTCCACTCCAATTGTGTTTTCATGGCGTGCTGCTTAGACACAGGAACAAATTTACGTGTGCATTATACATGAGAAGGCCGAGGTGCCATAAGTGGCGTCACTTGTCCACTGGATAACAGCTGATTGTGTGGGGTCGGAATATACTTTGAAATAATGGCTGTGTTCTTGGAATGCTATCACAGTGGGTGTATATCACACGTACGTAACAGCACGTTTTGCGGCCTTGGGTGTATGTGGGGCACAATTATGAACCGTTTCTTCCTACGACTGTAGAACTGTGTTTGGACATGTTACTTCTCTTCGCAGACTTGATGGAACGAATTACTCCTCCCAACCAAGAATTTGACTGGAGGGTAAAATAACTTTTCTGTGTGGAACCTAAAATTGAACATGGTGTAGAACTTGCTTTCCGACTTTATTACACATTCACTGGTCTTCAGCACCTTCTGAAGTATGCAACACATCTGCATAATATGTAGAAATTTACTTTTTACCTCAAGGAAAACACGTATGTTGCGATTATAAAGACTTTTCCATTAATTTTATGTTATTCATGCCGTGCGTATTCCTATAGTTATTACAACAACCAACAAATGCGCTTAATAAAGTACAAGTTATGACCAATATTAATCTCCTACCTGTTTCTGCACCGGGTTGCCATCCTCAGGCAATTCTTCAGACCAAAGGAATACAAACCCAACACACTAATATGGGTATGCATCGCCCTCGTTGGAATGCTTAATATATTAAAATTCTAAATTACATAAAGTTGAAAAACATAAAATTACACTGTTGTGATATCACAAGTAGTGACAGCCGTTCCAGGTACCAGTTCGTAGCTATTTATATGCTGTATAACTTATGTATACAGACATCTGTCTCGCCTGTGTGATCCGGAGAGATGTCGTCCAGACGAAGCGTATGAAGTGTGTCGTGTCGGACGGTGCGGTGTACATATTCCATATACAATATAAATAGCTACGAACTTGCACCTGGAACGGCTATCACGTAGTTTCAGTATCACAACAATGTAATTTTATGTTTTATAATTTTAGGAATTTCAGAATTTTTAATATTCTAATAATTTCAGTGAAAGCTCTGTGTACCCAGATTAGCGTTTTGGGATTGTATTCCTTTGATCTGAAAGACTTCCTAGGAACTGCAGTCCGTTTTGGAATGCCCTTAAACGCTGGTAAGCAAGTACCAGCTTACAGCACGGTGTCATGAAGACGTTGATTGATAACATCTTACGTTAAATTATTCTTTATATGGACCATCCCCGTTATGTAACAGTCATTATGAGTATCGATATATTCAGTCATACAAAACACTATGATCGTTTATTGTCTGGCAGCTAATTTCGACACGGTATGTAGGTCATCATTAGGCCAAATATACAAGAACAAGAATATAAACAGAAACCAAGTATCTTGAGGTAGGAGATCCACACCTTATTACTCTAAACCACATTTAAAATGTATATATAATGTAGAAAGCTAAAATAAATGAAAAAAGGTCTAAGGCAAATTAAAAGAGGCGTATAAGTAATACTAAGTACAAGAAATTTATACAAACATGTAAAATTTGTATTTCCGTAGTGTTTCCTATGTCAGCTGCGATATTTCTTGAACGATGTAAGCAAAGGTATAAGTACTTTGCGTGTTGCACGCTACTGGTATCTTTCGATGCATCTCGAAATACTGCCGCTTTCGGAACGTCACTCACGTATATTCAAGAAGACTTTATTCCATTTCTACAACACAGTTCTACCACATGAGAAAGTTTGATTTCAATATATAATTTGGCAGTATTTCGGAATAACAGTTCGGGATACACTAGTGGCGTGCATCACACAATATACCTCTACCTTTTATTACATCCTTCAAGAGATATCGCAGCTGACAGAAAAGACAAACGAAATACACATTTTACTTGTTTGTATACATTTCTTGTACCTAGTATTATTTATATAGCTCTTTTATAATTCTCTTAGATCTTTGCGATTTATTTTACCTTTCTACATTGTATGTACATTTTAAATTTGTTTTTAGTGTAATAAGGTGTGGATCTCCCACCTCACGATACTTGGTTTCTGTTTATATTCTTGTTCGTGTATAATTGGTCTGATGATGACCTAATACCGTGTCGAAACTAGTTGCCAGACAATAAACGATCGCAATGAGTGTGTTTTGTGTGACTGAAAATATCGATACCCATTATGTTAAGTTGTTATGTTTCTTAGGTCAGTAGCTGACAGTGTCATAATTTCGTCTAATATTAACTAACTATAATAAGTTTTAAAAGTGACTGTTCTTATTCTCGTATGAGAGTTTCTGGCTTCTGTGAACGTGATGATGAAACCTGATTTCGCATAGTCGCGGTATTATTTTGCACTGCAGAAGAAACAAGTCAAATTTTTGGAGAGACGTTGTGCCTTCTTTTTTGAGACACCGTACCTGATGTTATTTGAACACGGGAACAGACTCAGAAATTCTGTGGGTTTATTTAACTACTTTGTGAGCGCGATTAGTGAATGATAAATTGAAAAGAATGTGGTAGGAAACGGTCGTGCCCTAATTTGTCACTCTCCCGATATTTGCTTGGAAGGACCTGGGAAAACCACGAAAAGTCTTTTGTAGTAGCACGATGAAGTGGAGTTCTGAGAAAGTATGTTTACAAAATGGCCTTCATAATTACGCCTAGACCCTTGAGGACATGAAATCTAGACTTTCCGCTTACGACGAGAAATTATTGTGATAGTAACCTCCATACGCAAGGGGGTGGGTATTACAGATATCATGGCCATAGCAGTACGAATGTTAGCATTAATGAAGCTGACGTCGTTATCTATGCCTAAGGAACACATTTTATCCCACCTAAGGCAGAGCCAGCAGATTCATTGCACGGCGCAGAGTAGGACGGAAAACATATTTTTCTCTGTGCCACAGCGTCTGGACCAGCTGTAGGGGCCCAACCAGCCAATGGATACCTGGGCTGTTGAAGAGGTGAAGCTGCTGGTGCAGTTTATGTCAACACTTCGCTGTATCTAGAGCTGAGGGAACAAATGGCGCTATATCTCTGCTCCCTCACCTAGATAAGGGTTGGACGACCGAGGGTTCGAGGCTCGATTTCGGGCACGGGCAAGAAATCGTTTCTTCTCCAAACGTCCAGATTGATTCTCACAGCGTCCTATTCAACGGATAGTGGGGGCTCTTTCCACGGAGGTAAGGCGGCTGGGACGTGAAGCTGACTACTTACCTCCATCTAGTGCCGAGATTAAGTTTGAATGTAGCTGTACCTTCACTCCCCCCATAAGTCCATATGGCATGGACCTTAAGTTCAAGGACATTTTTATGTCTTGTTCTTTTACCGCTTCCGTCCACGTCCAAGGTCATCTGTTACATTTCGTAACACATTACAGTAACATGTTAGTCCTTGGCCCAACACCGAAGTTAGAAGACCACCCTTTGACATCTCTTCACAACTGCTTATTCAGTGTTTTTTTCCTCTCCGTGTCTGTCATGCATTCTTTTTTAAAGCATCCTGTTGTTTAAAATCTTGAAGACAGCGCAAATCTTCAGTTATCGGAGTAGATATGATACAGTTATTGCTGTTCTCCCGACGATACACAACTTTAAGGTGTCTGGAAAGTCGAATGACTGAATCGCGGAGCGCGTGATGGGTAGGCAGGGCATGGAGGCGACCAACAACTCGTGCAAAACTAAAGGCTTCCGTTTTCGGTGCATACCGATATCTGTAGTGCATATAACAAGAGAGGAAATGTACGTATAACGTAACATTGTGGCGAGGTCACTTATCCTTTGTTGCAGTGGAAAGGCAACAATGCATTTTGTTTTTTTTTTTACATTATCTCATTAAAGAAACGATTTTCGGAAAAAAATTATTAAAGATAAAATGCATTTTGGATTTCAATAACACTTTTATCTAAGACATTTCACTTTCTAAGAATTCAGAGTTATATCATGTATGTACACAAGTATTCATGTAAAGTGCCCGTCGTTCTTGTCAGATTTTCATGAAACTTGAAATTTCTGGACAAATTTTCGAACAGTTCTCAAATATTAAAATATCATGAAAATCTGTCCATGGGAGGAGAGGTGATCGATGCGGACGGACAGACATGACGAAGCTAACAGTCACTTTTCGCAATGTTGCGAAGGCGCCTAGAAACATTAGCACAGTAAACTTGGTCCCTTACCGTAAAGAGAACATAGAATGGGGGTGCGAGGATCTGGGGTTCTCACGGCGTTGAATACTGAAACTACTGGCTTTTGAATGTGACACCGCTTAGTCTAGTAGATCGGTACCAAGGCTTCGAGGCAATTTACTGCCTCCACTTTCAGGGTTCTACCATGACTACAAGCTATGATGAGATCCCAGAAGACCGTAATCTGAATGGTTGGAGGATGTGCTGGGGGGACAGCATTCGCACCGAAGAGGGCAGATATCATAAGAGGCTTTATAAAACTGCGTGACCCTTGCATCTGACCTTTGAATTTTAGTCCTTCCGCCCTTTTGCAGTTTAGAATTAACGTGTGAAACTATGAATCTGGTAGGTCATTGACAGACTCCTTGGACAGGGATTTGATTACCCCAAGACCTACACAGAACAGAAAAAAACATAACATAAAAAAAAAAAACATAAACTTGGATATACATCCATGCCTGGAATGGATTTTGAACCTACATTCCGAGTGTTCGAAGACGGTGGGACACCCCTTACATCAAATGTCATTACGATTATCAAATAAAGTAAATTGGAACGCACGAGACATGTAACACGCATAGTAAAAACGAAAAATGTTTACACATTTATTGTTGGACATTCGGAAGGTAAGAGACAACTCGGAAAATATTAATTTCACAGGCCGGAGTGTGAATACTGAGAAAGATTAGAGAGCAGTGGGATAGGAGTATGTGTACTGAGTTAATCTGGCTTAGGCTGGGGCCATAGAGTGGGCTGCTATGAACACAGCAATGGACCTTGAGGATTCATGAAAGTCGACGAATTTCCTGATTGACTGAGCGACTATTGCTCATGAACGACCCTGCCTCACGGACTTTGTTTTGTCAGTATGATGAATGAAGATGGAAGTAGAACCAGTTAACGAAAAGTAAGTAATTTTGGCGAAACATGTTTTCCTGTGCTATACTTATGTGAGCGTTTGCTTCATTGTGCCATATGTCGATATATTTGCACTGAAAGAATATCCAGATTCCTAGGAAAAACGTGATAAGGTAGCCAACAGATACGGGAACGCCGTGTTCAGAGTTTGTTTAAGATAACTGTTGGCAGCGTTATGAGATGGTTGGAAATATCTATAGTATGTTTTAAAAAACTGAAATCCCTTATCGAGTTGTGTTTTCTGTGTACAGTGACAATAAAAGAAACCTTGTTCTATGGAGGCATGTTAGCTGGGACACCATAGCTGCTAGACAGCGAGCTCGACGACCTTAGAATTGGGGGTTCGACTGTTGTCATTGACCGATTTTTTTCTTCAGCGGTGCCCAGTCCGGCTCTGAGGCCGAGCCAGCCGTCAGTCCAGATGGTACTGGGAATTCCTTCCCCAGTGAAAAAGCGGCGTAGGCGTCAAGTTCGCCACACGCTTGCGTCTGGTTTGAGAATGCGTTTTACCTACTTGTATAGCTCACTTCCCCGTGCGTCCTAACGGCCTGGCGCATAATTAATCAGGAGAACGTATTAACTTTACTTCCACCATGCGCTTTTAACACTTTTCGTGAAATCTGAACTTCTGACAGGCGGCAGTAATTAGATATAAGTTTGTGGACCGACATAACCTCTACCTTTATGGGTGGTTATTGTTTGAGAGAAAGGTATGGCGTTTATGTTCTGGAGATGGAGGAAGCAAGTTCCATATCAGCCCAGAATATAACGACCGAAAAATGTGTTTCCAGCGTAATGTGTGGTTGATTTCTATTGTTAACAAGTCACAGACATAGCGCCGTGTGCACGACAGCAAGGGAGGTTGCTATCATTGATTTTGTCAAACATTGGCCAATTCCAGACTAAAAGAACTAGAATTTCACAGCCACATACCTCGTGCATAGCATGGAATGTCGCGGACGCGACCGTCAGAAGTCGATTTAACGGTTCTGGTCTTTACGGTGGGGAGACATATGTAAAAGGAAATCCACGTCTGGGGTCGAACTAAGCCATTCGGACACCATCGTCAATACGAAATACCCCGAGTGTGTATTCTTTCATTCTTGGTCCAGCAAAAACAGGAAATGTTATGAAAGTGTGAAGTTTTATTAGTTAGACAGGACTTGAAGTAAAAACACATCGAGTAGGTTAACCGAGCAGTAATATATGTGTGTGTCATGTACTTTGATAATCCATCACGAATATCCGTCAAGAAAACGTACGTTTCGTGTCTTTCCATGTCGTTCTCTTTACTTTCGAGCGAATAAAAGAATATCGCCTTATTGGCTCTTGCTCCGTTTCTATCAGTAGAGAATAATATTTATAATTTCCCTCATTGGTCCATGATAATTATACTATTCATCCTTTGAAGCCATAGTTGTCTAAATAACTAGTCCTTAAAAATTCAGTTGCTATCTAAAGGAAACAACTTTGCGTTTCATTTATAAATACCAACTGGATTTTGCTGTTTAGGAAAGTAGTCACTAGTTTTGTGGAAATAAGAAACACGTACTGTGGACAAAGTGCAGAATTTTCTGATGGTGAAGGGGGATACATAACCACTGTGCTATAAAGGGTTAAGTGCCCAGTCAATTACAGTAGGCTATGTGAACAAATAAACAAGTAATCCCGCATGGTGAGAAACTGATAGCTTTCCAAGCAGAAAGGATTTCCGTGTGTATTAGGACTCTGAAATTCACAAAAGCCCTTAATTTTATGAACCTCTTTATTGATAGAATTTACTCTTGCGTAGTGTTTCAAAATAATGTACCCCGCATATTTTCTGTAAGATTGGCCTATCTTCCTTGCCTTTGTTAACATTTGTCTAATGGTCTGGCTAGAAGTGGTGGACCGGGATAGGTCAGCCGGTATAGCGACTCGCTACGGGCTGGACGGTCCGGGGATCGAATCCTGGCTGGGCGAGATTTTCTGCATCTGTCCAGACCGTCTTTGGGGCCCACCCAGCCTCCTATACAATAGGTACCGGATCTTTCCCGGGGGTAAAGCGGCCGGGGCGTGGCGTTGACAACCCACCCCATCTAGCGCCGGGGTTAAAGAAAGAGTAGAGCTATATATCTACGCCTCCTCTGGGCCTTCGTGCCCTGTTCTAGGGTGAAATTTACCTTCACCTTTATCTTTCTGACTAGAAGTGCGCCATCAGATCACTGAAACTTATTTTTTGCATTCGGTGAAAGCTTTGCTTTACTTGCAGTTTGCTGTGCTCAGTGCAACTTATACGCCATCGTTTAACTTCTTATGTGCCAAGCCGTGAAAGTGGGTGGATTCGCCGCCCGATCGCTTGTCCTTCAGCTCACGTATCGACGTTGAAAAAAGTCACAGAATTCAATTCTTAATACTGTCACATTTTGGGGTTGGATTTCCGTATGACCTGACGTCAGACCTAGATTCGCCACAGTTAGAGGTCTTCGCTCTTCTGCGATGTTACGCAATGTTGAGTTGTGGTTAGTTACCGACGTTTCAGGACTGTCTGTCGGTCCCACCGTTGAGGGTCCAGCAATCAAAGAACGCTGCATAATATCCCAGGAGAGTGAAGACCTGATTTACACAATGGCGGAAGCCTGAAACTCGTCACAATTTTTTTGTTGACAAATTAATGGACGTAACCAGCAAACGTGTGACCAACCAAAAAAAAGTAAATATGTATAAATATGTAACCTTCGTGACGTAAATATGAACACTGTTTAACAACCGGAAGGACTTCCGGATCCTGTGTTACTGTTGTGTAACGAATTCACCTGATTGAGCAATATAGAGTATCTGCCAGTAGCAGTGGAGACCTAATGCCAATGCAGTACAATAACCATTCAACTTCAGCTTGTTTAACTCGCATTGCTGAGAGCATATTTGACACCAATAACCGTTCCTTAATTTAAGAATAACATATTTACAGTTAAAATTCCTACTGTATATTTAGGCACAATTTCTTACCTCTCCTTTTACTGTCGTGATAGTCTTAAACAAGAAAATCAGAGGTTTGTGTTTCGGATATACACTGAAGGATACGCTGTGAATCCCTTGCAGCGTGTGTGTGTGTGTGTGTGTGTGTGATATTTGTACATGGAAGAGTGATTTAATTTTATTCTTGCAATTTCTGGCCATTATATATTATAGAATGCATTAAAAAGAGAGACGTTTGCTCCTTAGATGGAATGTGGAGTTGCTAAGTGATTAAATTCGGCATTGCTGAATGTCATTTGAAACTAGTTGCTCATGCATAAGAAGAACATTTTCTAATTCTGGTGAAAGTTCTGTTAAGCCACAGTTTTAACACTTTTGATTTATTTTCATGTCCTTAAATAAGTAAAAGGTAAAGCAGTCCCGTTACAGACCTAGAGTGACCCAGAGGGTTCCAGGAAGTTAAGGTTCCCGGATTTCATGACAACGGCACAGGATGGTGGTAATGTCAGCCTTACGCACCGGACGCCTTTACCCCCAGGAAATGCTCCTGGTACTCATTTCTGTTAGAGGCTGAGTCGACCCCAAGGTCATAGTGCGATCGGAAGGATTTTATGTCAATGAAAAATTCCAGTGACACCAGCTGGGATCGAGCCAGCGACCTTCCGATTTGTAGCACAGCACCGTAACCACTGTGCCACCGCGGCCGGCCCCTAAATGAGTACAGCTGTCGATTTCAATTGCGTATTCCGTGATGCCATTTAAACGTACCTTAATGTGAGTTAAAGTAGACGTTTGCTACAAATGTAGATTGTATTGCATATAGCATATTGTCTCGCTTATTTATTGGCGCATTCTATATTAGATATTAGCCCAGAACTTACCAGGATACGAAAGTGACATGTTTCCGGCTGCAGAATCACGTAATCATTCGGGGATTCACTGTTACAGTCATTGCGTATTTTACAAGGTTTTATGAACGCACTAACAGCGCTGCTGTGTGTCATGAGTTGTGCTCAGACAACAGGGCGTCAATCAACATTCGTTCCAATTTTAATACCTACTGCATACATATATGTATCTTCTAAACTCCTTTCGGGTTAGCATCTAAAGTTCTGAGCGATCACCACTGCGGTAAGGCTTCTTATATTTTGTGGATGTAAGTTAAGATGATAAGATGTTGAATTATGTACCACGCCTTGAAGACGTATGCGTTCTTAACCCCAGCATTATACGGAGGTGAGTGGTCAGTTTCAATTGCCACTAGTGCACACCGGTTAGCGGGCTGGGTGGTCGCCGGTGCCGATATGGACTCTTGACCCCTGAAGATGGGACCGGTAGGTTGTCTCGTAACGTCCGTAAGAAATTACCACTTCTCGTCGCGAAATAACCCAGAAGAACGCAGTTCTAAACACTAAGTTTACGAAAGTGTCATTTCTTTTCGCCGACATTACAAGAAATTACGAATTTTTAATCGCTGACTAAAAACGTCGAATAAGACACAGACTTAATAAATGGTATTATAATCTTCTGAGGTGTGACATGGTGTATCTGGAAGGTCATAAACGTGCGTTGCATGCTATGCTTAAGATGGGAGCAGCAAGTTCCTCAGGAACGTTCATACCCGGTACCGGATTTCGTTGTGACATAATTTGAAATAAACACTCTAAGCAAACGCGTAGGTTTGAGAATAGACGCAACAGAGTAGGCTTGTTAGGTGTGGTAACTACAGTCACTAACACAACTAATGTATGTCTAATAATGATGTTTTATTATAGAAAAAAAAACTACATGTTTCGGCCAACAGTGGCCATCATCAGGTTTTATCCGAAATTATATGCTAAAAAAGAGAGTGTTTATACAATGTGCGCCACCGCATATCGATGATAAGATCTCATCATCTACTTGTCGGGCAAAGTTTTTTCTTTTTTCTCTTTATGGCCTAGGTGTGGACTCTGGTAGTCGCTGGCCACCGTTGGCCGAAGCGTCTAGTTTTTTATCTATAATAAAACATCATTATTAGACATACATTAGTTGTGTTATTGACTGTAGTTACCGCACCTAATAGATACTAAACACAACGGGGATGGCACACCTCAAAAGAGTAGGCTTGTACTCGTCTGATGGTGGGAATAGAGCCAGTTCCTGAAAGGCGGCAGTTTTAAGTAGCCGAGAGAATGGACGCAATCCAAAAGAATGGTCATTGACGCCAACAGAAGCTTATGCTTGGTTTTTATGTCACATTACACCGTTTGCAAACTGTTGTTACGAAGCGTGAATCATTATGAGTGCCTCTAGTCTCGAAAGTAGCCTTCACTGCACAACCAGGAACACCGCGCTGGCTATTTCGAACTCGATTTCCGTTACACTGTATAGCGGCACTGCTGGTTATTGGACCGTCTCCTGTAGATTCTTCTTCTTCTAGGTCAAACTTTTACCCTGACCTACACTGCTTCATTGATTTATTATCTACTGTTGTAGACAGAAAGATGGACCTTGAATTACGGGTACCCAAACCTTGAGCTCAAGTGTTGCAGAAGTTTCACTGTTTTCAGGACTGAGTAGGCTGCAATACGGCCGAAAGATTTTGCGGTTTCTACTGCAATTCCATGACACTGGTCCATGGGTTTCGAAATAACTTGTATCAACTTATTTCTACTTCTGCAGTTTTTATGGGTATACCAAACTCAATGAGGTTATGCAAAACTACGTATAAAACAGTGTGGTAAAAGTTAAAACAATCAAAATTTATCTATGTCTATGTTTTAAAGCAGTTGAATAATTAAAGTTTTTATGCATGCGTTCAGTCGACATAGGATTAATTATATTTTGTCGTGTATAGTACTATAGTTTACACTATTATGTGTAAGGTCGCCATTGGTGATGTTCCTTATTGTGGAATATGTCGGTTTTAAAAGAAATGGTAGTTTAATATTGTTGTGTTTTGGCGGGAAGTATTTTAATTAAATAGGTCCATTTTGCATGTCGCAATAGGGTTCACTCGATGGTGCACGTTATCCAGAAATAGAACTATATCATTATGAAATGAGCGGAGTTATTCCGTGAAAACATTATGTCACCATGTCTACTTTGTCCCAGGCTATTATCTTCAATAATGACCGTTGACGGTCAAGTGAAGAAGAAAACATATTGACCATTTGAATATGTCGTAAGGTTAGTACAATTATATATATGTATATATATATATGTATATGGTTCGCCCAAAAAGCCATGGAAACTATCTTGGCTATAGGAACTGTTAATGCGGGAATGGAGTATATACGTTAGAAAGGGCTTGACGTTTATACCTACTTGTAAGTTTTACCATGTGAGGGAGTACACATACAGGGGTACACCTGCACTTCGCGCGCAAACGTCGCTGTGTTGGCGACCTTGTTCAGAAGCGGAAGTCAGTAAAATCGAATAGTGATCGTAGGTCTAATTAGAGTTTTCCGCGCCAGAAATTGCAGGGGAGTGCCTTGAATTGGGTGGTCGTGTGCTACAGTATTCAGCAGTCGCAAGATGGGTGCAGGCATTCAAATGTGGAAGAGTGCCAACTGCCGGCTTGCATCGCAGTGGACGATTCGTTTCCGTTTGCCCAGTCATGTCAGTGGCCATAGTAACTCAACAGTACATGGATGAAGACGGGCAGTGGACTGTGAAGGAATTAGCCGAGCATGCAGTGGTTTCTGAGTACAGTGCTCTGAATTTTACGACAGGACTTAAAATGCGCAAGACTGCTGCATAGTGTGTCTCCCACGTCATTGAAATGAGGTGCAAGAGTGGAGACATGCAACTGTTGGATGGGTTTCGTCGCGAAGGAGACAACCTGTTAAATCGTTCAACTGCAATTGAGGAATGGTAGACAAGGGTCTGCGAACCGGAATTCAAATCCTCCGAATGGTGTCATTCACAGTCACCACGCAAACATAGGTTTGGGAAAGGCCATTTAGCAGACACTACAAAGAACGTTCTCCGGCACTGGGGGGTGGGAAGTGTCAGAGCATCCTTTCTATTCTCTCCCGCCTCATTCGATGTGACTACGATGTGATTCCGAAAATGAAACAGCCATTGCGTGACAGACGATTGACACACAGGCAAGGTGGAATATATATTAGCGCGTCAAATGATGCCGATGATGTTGTCCGCCATCCCAGTCCTTGGCTTCGAATGGTAGACAATATCGAGGACTGCTGTCGTATACTACCGTCTTACGACTATCAGGTAAGATGGTATTTCATTTATAAGGTATATATTTGTACTCAGTAACAGTAAAGCAGTAAGTTCAAATTACAGAATACTTGTTGCTCGACAGAGAAATGTCGACACGACAGGAAGTCGGGGTCATCAATGTCAAGTATCATTGTCATAAAGCAACCAGGACACTAAATATCACCCAAACTCCAGCTTGGCTGACGCTATTGTCGTACCCAATTGACTCAAAATTGTACTCTGATTTCAGTATAGCGCGTGATTGTTTCATGATTTTAATGCTTAGACGCTTCCAGTTCAGTGCACTATAACGTGGAAACCAACGCCCTAATTTGCCTTATAGAAAGGCTTGCCGAGGCATATTCGGGGGATTTAGTCTACATCAGTTGCTACCAGAAGCTATGCCGCTTGGTACTGGAATGGACATTTCTCTAACAACAATTTGTATATTACAAGCATCTATTCAGAACAACTGTAAATATCACATCTTCAGCCAAGAATATGTTTGTACATTATCGCGAGTTGCTGGGGGCTTGAATTTCAATTCTTAAGTGTTCTAACGCACTCAAGGACTTCCCTCTTGGTCTACATTCTACGTTCCCAACCCACCATCGCCTTGGGATACAACACTGCTGAGAAAGTTGTTAACAGTTTGTGTGGGTAGATTATGTTTAGCTTTTGTTCCATGTTTACACACCACAACAAACGACAAAACCATAATTGAAAACGCCTGTGGTTTTCTTAATATTGTATGTACGTACCGTGCATTATGATCAAAATAAGCAAAAATAAGCCTGTAGTTTGTTTACCCCTGGCACTGGGTCCTGTACACATACCTCCATCTCATGGTAACATTTACAAGTACACACCACATGCTTTCACACGTACCTGCTCATATGTTCCATGACTGTTACACACTTGACAAGCCAACAAATGCATCTTCTTCATGTTTGTGCCGTGCATCAATGACGATTAAAACACTTTATTATCCAACAGATGCGCAAATATATAATTCGTATATACAATTAGAATTATAAAATATTTAAAATATTTTATAATTCTAATTTTATCTACGAATGATATATTGGGGCATCTGTTGGATAATAAAGTGTTTTAATCAACAAATGAATATTTATACGTTTGTTTAATTACATGTCATTTCTCACCAACATGTTTCGGTCACTCTTGTGACCATCATAAGGATATCTTATAACAAGAATACAATTAATATACAATTAATTGTAAAACATGTATATAAAACCATTTGTTACACTTAATTTTGTACAGTATATACCATGTTATACTAACAATTAATTATACGTTGTTTATTATAAGACACCCTGATGATTGTCACAGGAGTGATCGTAACATTTTGGTGAAAAATTTCACTTTGTAATTGAATATACTCGTAAATGTGCATTTGTTGGTTTGTCATGCGACTGTACCTACTCTTACCCGGCCTTGGCACATACTTAATTTAAAAAAAAAAAGTTTTTATAGGTTATGGCGGTCACTGAACTTGTCTTCACATTCGTTCGAGTGCGTCAAGGGTAGCAACAGAGGAAGGTCTGTACGTAGCCATCCCTTGTAGATGTGCAGAACACCTCCACCTCCAATTGGGTTACCACTTACGTTGTCCCTTCGCCAACCCATCGTCAATACCTGTATAACAGACCGCACAGCTACTCTTCTTGGAATGCTTGACCCTGAAAATAAAGGCACTACGATCTTTGACAAGTCGGGTTGAATCTTCAGCCATGCCGTTCTGACTGCCTTAAATCTCGCGGTGTTGCATCCTTCATATGAATTAAATGAGCAGCGATGACTGAATTTAACCGTGTGTACTTCATTAAGCACGGTTCTGTTGAGACAGTTATAGTCGTCCATTTGGTCCAGATATTTCTTGCCACATATGGAGACAAGTTGTTCATTCCCGTGTTCACAATTCCCGCCGCATTGATGCTGTCGCCAGTCACTTTGTTGGAGTCAGCACTCTTACATCCAGCACTTTTGAACACCCACGTTACATTCCTTCCTACGTCCAGCCTGTCACATGATCCACCAATGCATGCTACATGCCCTATTGATCTCTTTGCCTTTAATTCGTTCACCCCAAAAATATTTGAGGAAGAATACAGTCCCAAAAATTCGTCTAAATCCAAGGCCTCCCTCCGCCAAACTCCTAAGTCAGAAAAAAGACTCCTGTTGACTGCGACCGACTAAAGACCGTTTGTTGTCGCAACTTGATAGCGCGCAATGGTGTGGTGACGGCGAAAGCGCAGTAACCGTTGTGCGTGAGCACGCCATGAGGTTATTACAATGGAGTGTAAGTCTGCTCACTCTTAATCTAGGCGCCAGATTGAGCTACGTTGTGAGATTTGTCCTCCATCCCCCCACCCCAAGCCTCTTTATTCCCGGAGAAAGAGCCTCCGATACCCATCGAATAGAGGGCTGAATGGGTCCCGGAACCGGTCAAAAGGGAAAAACTCTTGCCCACGCTGGGAATCGAATCACAATTTCCGTTATCCAGCAGGTAGCCTAGTTACCATACCGACTTTTTATATTCCCCTATTTTCCGTCATTTCGAGGTCAAAAGTATGTTACGCTGCTGTTATAATCACAAAAATTCGGAACCCAAGGCAAAAGAAAACATAAATATAGTAGGAAAAGTACTGTACCTAGTGTGAATGCAGTCCTTTTTAAATCTGCAACAAATTAAGTATTCTTATCACTCATGGTACATATTTGACTATCGCCATGAGGAAAAGAGGACTGCGGGAAAAATTTGAGCTTGCATGCGTGGCCCTCTGTCGTAGTTTGGTTCAGCAGACCTCCAGGTAGTTTCTGTAAGTTTCGTGCCTTTTCATTCATTGACATGTCTTTCATCTGGATCTCCTCATGTAATCCATAGAGTCCAAAACCGAGAAGGAGTTGTGGTATTACGTAGATGACATGTTTGCGAGGAGCCAGACTGTGACATTAGATTTGTTGTGGCCACAGGGAAAATATTTTGTGTATCAGGCACTGGCTTGCTACGTGCCGTGGATCCGACTATAACGACCGAGCTCTCCCGGTTCTGTCGTGGCTACAAGGGGATATAATGTGGCGATATACCCCTAACGCCGTGCTGTTGGTGTATACGTGTAAAATGGTAAAGCAGTCCCATTACAGGCCTGGGCAGGCCCAGAGGGTTCCAGGAAGTTAAGGTTTCCAGATTTCGTGACAACGGCACAGGATGGTGGTAGGTTGTCAGCCTTACGCACCAGCCGCTTTTTTCTCCCCAGGAAATGCTCCTGGTACTAATTTCTGTTAGAGGCTGAGTCGACCCCAGGGACATAGTGCGATCGGAAGGATTTTATGGTGTATACGTGTAGTTACTGATATTTCGGAGGAACAGTTGTGCCTGTACTTTCTGCACAGTGCCCGAGGTACTGGTTGCTTAATTAACTGTACTTCCACTGTGCCTGGCTATATAGCGTCGATATTGGTACAATTGGTGAATGATGAATAGGCGAGGATTTGGAGAGTAGCGGTCATGACTTGAGCAATGCACTGACTGACTGACTGACTGACTAACT